>OEIU01000508.1_pt1 | contig 35457 bp, 24 predicted proteins | sample 1539221 | NCBI WGS metagenome assembly OEIU01 (sample SAMN03792071, study PRJEB22550) | activated sludge metagenome | feature: wastewater treatment plant; material: activated sludge; isolation source: Wastewater treatment plant of a petroleum refinery complex | place: Argentina: Zarate | collected...
GGGCGGCAAAGACGCGGTTTTATGTGCTGCATAGCGTGGAACACTGCACTAGCCTGCTTTGCGTTGATCAGTGCCGGCGCGCGCCGGCGGCGCGGCGGCGCTGGCAGGCCAGCGCGAACAGTGCGGCGGCCAGCAGTGCCAGCGTCGCCGGCTCCGGCACCGCGGTGGCGGCGATGACCACCTCGCCGGTGACCGGGTCGAAGCGCACCTGGCTCACGTCGTAGGCGTCGGACTGGAACGCGAAGGTCGTGTTGACGATGTCGCCCCAATCCTGCCCCGGGGCGAACAGGCTGGACAGGCCGGCCGTGTGCTCGTCGCTGTCGCCGGCGCGCAGGAAGCGGTCGAGATTGAAGCCGTCGGCGCTGTTGGCGAAGGCCAGCGGGTCGGTGTCGCCGAGGAAGCTGAAGATGATCTGCATCTGCGTCAGGTCGAAGGTCGAACTGGTGCCGATGATCAGCTGGTCGATGTCGAAGCTGGCGCCGTTCTGGTCGATCTCCAGGATCAGCAGGCTGCCGAACAGCATCGTGATGTCGCAGCGGATGCGAATGCGCCCCGGCGAGTTGCCCGGGGCGATCGTCCCGCCGATCACCACCTCGCCGGTCGGGCCGGCATCGATGGTGCCGCTGCCGGTCAGCGTGCTGCCGGCGCCGAGTTCGAAGCGCGGGGCGACGATGCTCCCCTCGCTGTTGTTCCGGCCGAGCACCACCGTGCCGATGCCGCCAGCCGTGCCCAATGTCTTGCCGGTGCCGGCCGCGCTGACGCCGATGCCGACGAAGCCGGCGTTCAGCGTCGAGCCGCCGCTCATGTCCAGCACGCCGCTCGATCCCGCCTGGCGGCCCACGTAGACGGCGCCGTCGCCCTGGAAGTTCACCGGGGGTGCGCCGTTGGCGCCGGCCGTGCCGCTGCCGACGTTGATCGTGCTGGCGCCGCTCAGCACCAGCGTGCCGCTGGCGCCGCCGGAGCCGCCGACCGTCAGGGCCGCTCCGCCCAGCGCGCCTGGGGTGGCCGCCGCCGCGCCCAGGATGTCGATGCGCGAGTTGCCGGACAGCTCCAGCCGACCCTGGCCCTGCGGATACGTACTCGAGCCGCCAAGTACCAGATGGGCACCTTGGCTGCCGGTGTTGTCGATGACCAGCGTGCTGCCGTTCTTCAGCTCGGCGTTGCCGGTGCCGCCGCCGAGGCCGATGGCCAGGTTGGCCCCGGCCAGGTTGCCGGCAGTCTGCTGGCCCGACAAGGACAGCGACGCGCCGTCGACGACGAGCGTGCCGTCGCCTGCCGTGCCCCGGCCGACCGACATGGCGATGCCCGACACCTGGCCTTGGTTGGTGACGCTCAGGTTGCCGATGGCGTTGCGGCCGACGCCGATGAAGCCGATCGCGCCGCTGGCCGTCAGTTCGCTGCCCGCGCCGGTGATGGTGGCCGTGCCGGTGCCGCCGAGCGAGCCGGTGGTGTCGTTGTTGCCGCCGATGTTGATGCGGTCGGCGCTGACCTTGGAGCCGCCGCTGACGTTGAGCGCACCGGTGCCGGTGCTCTGCCCGGCGAGAGGCACGCCGGCGAGCGTCAGATCGCCGGCGACGCCCAGGTTGATGATGCTGGCGCCGCCGGCGTTGACGACGCCATTGCCCGAGCGGCCGATGTGCATGCCGTTGCCGGACAGCGAGCCGCCGAAGACGATCGACGAGGCGCCGCTGAGGTTGACGGTGCCGTTGCCGCCGCCGAGGAACTCGTCGCCGCCGACGCTCATGCCGCCGTTGAGCGCGGCCGGGTTGATCTGCAGCTGCGCGCCGTTGCTCAGGTTCAGCAGGCCGACGCCATTGGTGCCGCGGCCGATGGTGACGCCCGCGCCGACCTGCCCCGCGTTGTTGACGCCGCCGAGCACGATGCTGGCGTGGTCGATGTTCACCGTGCCTTGGGCCTTGATCGCGCCCGGCGCCGCGCCGCTGGTGCCGACGCCGACCGCCAGACTGGTGGCCGAGACCTGCGCCTGGTCGAGCACATGCAGGATGCCGGTGCTGCCGTCCATGCGGCCGACGTTGATGGTCGGGTCGGAGCCGCTCATCAGGATTTCGGACCCGGCGCCGGTCACCGTGGCGGTGCCGGTGGCCGCGGTGCCGTTGCGCCCGCCGATGTTGAGGCTGGTGCTGCGGCCGTTGGCCGCCGTCGACACCGCGTTGCCGGTCATGACCAGCTTGGCGCCGCTGTCGATCCTCAGCGTGCCGGAGCTCGTTGCGGCGTTGTCGAAGCCGACGGCGAAGAAGGGGTTGTAGTTGTCGCCGGCACCCGGCGCCGGGTTGATGGACGAGGACACGATTTCCAGCTTCGAACCGGCGCCGGTGAGGGTGAGGCTGCCGCTGGAGCCGGCGCCTCGGCCCAAGCCGACACCCGGGCTGTTGGCCACGGTCGAGCCGTTGATGCCGCCATCGGAAATGAGCCACTGCGCGCCGTTGCTCACGGTCGCCTGTCCGGTGCCGCCATTCCAGCCGATATTGGCGAAGGCGGGGCCGTTCGCGCCCGGCGCGGAATTCGTGCCGATGCCCACCAGCCGCAAGGTCGAGGCGACGCTGTTGTCGGCGGAGCGGCCGTCGAGCACGACCGTGCCGGACGCGCCGTCGCGCCCGACGCTCAGGTACAGCGACTCGGCGCTCGCTCCGGCCAGCACGCTGAACGAGCCCTGGGCGCCGCTGCCGCTGCGGCCCGCGTTGATGCCCGCGTTGACGCCCAGCACCTCGACGCTGGAACCCTTGCCGCTGACGGTCAACGCGCCGCTGCCGCCGCTCGTGCCCAGGTTGAGGTAGCCGGCATGGGTGCCGCCGCCATCGATGTGCAGCTTGCCGCCGTTGGCGATGTTCACCTGGCCATCGGCGGTCGCGCGGGCGTCGTTGTGCGACTTCACGCCGATGCCGACGCCGGCGTCCAGCCCGTCGAGCGCATTGGGGCCGACCAGCCATTGCGAGCCGGCGCCGTTGATGTTCACCGTGCCGTACGCGGATTCGGTGCCCAGATTGGCGGCCTGCCGGTTGTAGTAGCCGACCAACGCCGGCTGCGTATTCAGCGTGCCGCCGTTGAGCACGTCGACGACGCCATCGGCCCTGCCGCCGGGCGTGCCCCAGCCGCTGACCGCCGCGCTGTTGGCAACCAGGAACCACTTGATCGAGCTCAGCTCCGAGCCGGCGCCGGTGATCGTCAGCGTACCGTTCGCGCCGGCCGCGTTGCCGACGATCACGCCACAGCTCGTGCCGCCGCAGGCCGGATTCGAGGTGGCATCGACCAGTGCGCCGGCCGACACGGTCATCGAGCCGGTGCCCCAATTGCCAACCTGCACCCGGCTCTGCCCCGCACCGCCCAGCTGGACGATGGCGGACCCCGGCGTGGCGTTGCCGCTGACGGCGACGTTGCCGTTGCCCCCGCCGGCACCGATGTCGAGCAGGTCGGCGTCCAGTTGCGCACCAGCCAGAGCCGAGAAGCTGCCGGCGGCGCCGCTGCCCACGGTCAGCGGGCCGCCTGCGTTGAAGACCGGGTTGGTGGCATCTGCGGGCTGGGGCGCGACCGACCCGGTCCACGTGTAGTAGGTCTGTGCCGTGGCCTGCCACGGGACGCTCAGCAGCGCGACGGCGGCTGCAATGGCCTGAAGGCGGCACGGGGAAGCGCAGGGGTACAGGCGCACGGTCACTCCTCGGTCTTCGTTGTTCGGCGGGGCTGCGGCGCAATATCTCAGAACCACCCTGCCGCCGTGAAGCCCCCAACATCCCCAATCGGAACGTGCCCCCCCTCAACTGCGGGGGCGGGTGTTCACCACTACCCGGCCGCGGCCCTTAGTGCTTGCCTGCCGCCGCGCGGGCTCGATCCATCAAAGCGCTGATCGCCGCCGCGTCGCTGCCGCCGGGCTCCGGCAGTGCCTCGGCGGCGCGTTGCAACGCGTGCAACGCCCCGTTGGCCCGGCCCAGTTCGAGCAGCGCCCGCGCCTGCAGCGTCAGCGCGGCAATCACCACCCGGTGGCCAGCGCCGTAGACACGTTCGAGCGCGCTGCCGGCGCGCGCTGCCAGCGCTTGCGCCTCGTCCGCATCGCCGCGCGCGAACCGCACTTCGGCCAGGCACAGCAGGCCCCAGGCGGTCCATTCGTGCCTGGGCCCGAAGGCCTGTTCCCAGATGCGCAGCGCCTCGCGTGCCAGCGGTTCGGCTTCGTCATGGCGCTGCAGGTTGCGCAGCGTCTGCGCAAGATGCCACATCGAAAGCCCCGTGTCCGGATGATCTGCGGGCAAGGTGCGGCGTTGCACGTCGAGGGCGCGCCGGATCAGCGGCTCTGCGCCGTCGAGGTTGCCTCTTTTCGCCAGCACCTCGCCGAGCGCGGTCAGCGCGAACGCCGTCTCGCTGTCCTCGGGCCCGAGATGGCGTTCGTGCGCAGCGAGCACGCGGCGAAACAGCGCCTCGGCCTGTTCGAGCCGGCCGAGCTCGACATGCGCCTTGGCGAGCTGATCGATCGCATCGAGCGTCAGTGGGTGCTCGCCGCCAAAAGCGCGCTCGCGGATCTCGAGCGCGCGTTGGAAATAGGGCTCGGCGGCGCCGAGGTCGCCGCGTCCCGAGTGGTAGCCCCCCAACACGGCGTAGCCGACGGCGGCGTCCGGATGGTCTGGGCCCAGCGCCTGCGCCTGAATGGCGATGGCCCGGCGCAGCAGCGGCTCCATCAGCGCGACGTCACCCTGCATCAGCTCCACGCGTGCCAGGTTGATGAGCGCGCGGGCGGTTTCGGGCTGCGCGGCGCCGAACTCGCGCTCGCAGACCTCGACGAGGTGCTCCGCCAGCGGCCGCAGCGTGGGCGCCGCGTAAGCGTCCAGATAGTGCGGGAACTGGCTGTCGAACCAGCCTACGTAGTCCTTCGCGCCGGCTTGGCACCGGTGGAAATGAGCTTCGCCAAGCGCGCGGCATTTTGCGGGCGTCACATCGTGCGAGGACGCCGTCTCGGCGCGCACGGTCCAGAAGTCGCCCGCCTTGGCATGGCCATCGCGCCTCGACGCCCTCAGCACGCTGTCATAGGCGACCTGATGCAGCAGGTGGTGCTTGAACGCGTATTCGCTGCCGCCGTCGAAGGCGCGCGCGTCGCGCGGCACGATCAGCTCCTTCTTCAGCAGTTGCGGCAGCAGCCGCGGTGCCTGCGCGTCGACGGCGGCCAGCGCCAGGTCCCAGAACTCATGGCCGACCACCGCTGCCCGCTGCAGCGCCAAGCGCTCGGCGGCAGGCAGTGCGTCCAGCCGCGCCTGCAGGATGCCGGTCAAGGTCGCCGGCACGCGCGCTTGCGCCAGGCGGTCGGCAAGCACGCGCCAGCCCTGCGGCTCGACGACGATCACTGCGTCGTCGATCAGCATCTTGACCAGCTCCTCCATGTAGAACGGGTTGCCCTCGGAGCCGCCGATGACCAGCGTGCGCAGCGCGTCGGGCACGTCGCGCAGGCGCTGCAGCAGCGCCTCGGCCAGCTCCTGGCTCAGCGCTTCGTCCAGCGGCCTCAGGTCGATGCGGCCGTGCAGTGCAATGCCCTGCATCCAGTCCGGGTGGTGCTCGAAGACGGTCGGGCGCGTCAGCGTCAGCACCAGCAGCGGCGCGTCGGCGGCGTGCCTCATCACGTGGTGCACGAAGGCCATCGATCCGGCATCGGTCCAGTGCAGGTCGTCCAGCACCCACAGCGCCGGCCGCGCCGCGCACAGCCGCTGCAGCGCGCGCACGCCGTCGTCGAAGGCGGCGGCACGCAATGCCGCGTCGTCGCCGAGCAGTGGCTTGACGTGCGCGCTGGCGCTGAAGTCCAGGCCCAGCAACTGGCCGATGCGGTGCGCGGGCGCGTGGCCCTCGGCCTCGAACAAGGGCGACAGCGCGCGCTCGAGCTTGTCGCGTGCGTCTGAAGCCGGTTCGCCTTCGGCCATGCCGGTGGCGCGCGCCACCAGGTCGTGCAGCACGCCGTAGGGCTCGACCGCGCTGCGCGGGTGGGCGCGGCCGAGCAGCACGCGCACGCGCTGCGCGTCGAGCCCGCGCTGGAACTCGGCCAGCAGCCGGCTCTTGCCGAGCCCGGCTTCGCCGACCACCGTCACCGCGTGCGGGCGGCGCGTGGCGATGGCGCGCTGCAGCCGGCCGTGCAGCAGGCCGAGTTCGGTGTCGCGGCCGACCATCGGCGTGGCCAGGCCCTCGATGCCGCGCGGCCCGCTGCGGCTGGCGCGCGGCAGCGGCCGCAGCACGAGCCAGCTGCGCATCGGCTGCGCCACGCCCTTGACGCTGATCGGCTCCTGTTCCTCGGCCTCGAACAGGCCGCGCACGTGGCGCCAGCTGTCGTGGCTGATGCGCACCCGGCCGGGCGGCGCGCTCTGCTCCATGCGCGCCGCGATGTTGACCGTGGCGCCGCGGATGCTGCCTTCGGCGTCGACGCCGCCGCCGAGCAGCACGCGGCCGGTGTGCACGCCGGCGCGCACGTTGAAGTCGGGCACGCCGTGGCGCTGGCGCACCAGCGGCGCGTGCCGGCGCGCGGATTCGACGATGCTCAGGGCCGCGCGGATCGCGCATTCCACATCGTCCTCGCTGGCCGCTTCGGTGCCGAAGGCCGCGAGCATGCCGTCGCCGGTGTACTGCAGCACGCGCCCGCCTTCGGCCTGCACGACCGCGGTGAAGCGCTCCAGCGCGGTGTCCATCACCGCATGGATCGTTTCCGGGTCCAGTTGCTGGCCGATCGCGGTGGAGCCGACGACGTCGACGAAAAGCACCGACACCTGCTTCAGCTGCTGAGCCGCTGCCGCAGGCGGTGCCTGCAGCGCGGCGAGCTCGCGGCGCAGCGGCCCCACCGCCGTGTCGACCACTGCATCGCCGAGCAGGGCGCGCTGCGCTTCGAGCGCGCCGATCGCCGCTTGCAGCTGCTCGGCGCCGGGCTGCATTCAGCCGCTCCGCAACCTTTGCAGGAAGCCGCGGCTGCCCGCGGTCCAATCAGCTGCGGCGTTGCGCAGCGGTTCGGCGCCGCGGGCATCGCCGACCAGCAGCACACCGTCTTCGACGATGCGCAGGCCGCCGGCCACCGGCTCGAGCCGTGTGTCGGCGCCCAGCCCGAGCATGTCGCCGCGTGCAGGGTCGGGTGCGGCGCTGACGCTCCAGACCTGCGCGGCAGGCCAGCGCGCGGCCAGCGTGGCGCGCGCCTCCAGCGCGCCCGCGGCCAGGAACAGCAGCCAGCGCACCGCCTGCGGCGCCGCGGCCTGCACTGCCTGCCACTGCGGTGCGTCGGCCGGGTCGGCGTCGACGATCGCTGCTTCGCTGCCGGCCGTGTCGGTGACGACGTAGGCATGACGGCGCTGTCCCGCCACGCGCAGCAGCCGCGGCGACAGCCGCTGCACCTCGCCCGGCTGCAGCTCGCAGTGCAGGCCGCCGCGCGCGTCGGGATCGAGCAGCCCGATCTCGTCGTAGGCCGGGTGGTCCTCGATGACGAAGCGCAGCTGGCCGGCGCGCGTCAGCGCCGGCCGCGGCAGGTGCAGCGCCACGCCGCGCAACGCCAGCGCGTGTTCGTAGGCCGCGTGCGCGCTGGCGAAGCCGCGCATGTCCTGCAGCGTGCGCTGCGTGACGTTGAGCAGCTTCAGCGCACGCTGCGGGTCCAGCGCCTCGTCGGGCGTCAGCCACAACAGCTCCAGCGCCTCGCCCAGGTCGGGCAACGCCTGTTGCCCCGGCGGCGCCAGGCGCACGAAGAAGCGCGTGTCGAAGCGCTTGGGGCGCAGCGCCGGCGTCAGCCAGTGGCTGAAGTAGGCCATGTCGCGCAGGTCCAGCCGCCAGTCGAAGGCGGCGCAGAGTTCGCTCAGGCGCGCTTCGCCGCGGTGCAGCCGATGCCGCCATTGCGCCAGCGCCTGGGCATGCGGCGCCAGCTCGACCGGCGAGCCGTCGGGGCGGCAGACGAACAGCAGGCCCACTTCCTCGAAACATTCGCGCAGCGCGGCGACGAAGTAGTCGAGCCCGGCTTCGGCCAGCCCGAGGCGGGCGCTGGCCTGCGCATCGTCCTGGCCCAGGCACCAGCGCCAGGCGTCGCGGTCGGCAGCGTCGAGCACGCCGCCGGGAAAGACGCAGGCACCGCTGCGGAAATCGTTGTCGCCGCGCTCCGGCCGGCGCATCAGCAGCAGCTCGACGCCGCGCGGCCCGTCGCGCAGCACCAGCACCGAGGCCGCGGGACGGATGTTGGAGCGCGGCGCGTTCACGCCCGCCGTGCCGCGCCGGCCGCGTGCAGCGCGGCGATCTCGCCGGCGCTGAAGCCGGCTTCGGCCAGCACCTCGTCGGTGTGCGCGCCGGTGGCCGGCGCCGCGCGCATCGGGCCGGGCGTGCTGCGGTCGAAGCGCGGCGCCGGGCCCGGTTGCACTACGCCGCCGATGTCGATGAAGGTCCGGCGCGCCTGGGCGTGCCGGTGCGCCGGCGCCTCTTCGATATTCAGTACCGGCGCGAAGCAGGCGTCGCTGCCTTCGAGCGCAGCGCACCATTCGTCGCGCGTCCTGCCGCGCAGCAGGCGGGTCATCTCCGTGCGCATCTCGGGCCACAGCTTGCGCTCGTACTGGCCCTTGACGAAGCGCTTGTCCAGGCCGATGCGCTCGGCCATCTCGGCGAAGAACTTCGGCTCCAGCGCGCCGATCGACACGTACTTGCCGTCGGCGGTCTCGTAGGTGTCGTAGAAGGGCGCGCCGCCATCGAGCAGGTTGTCGCCGCGCTGCTGGCTCCAGCGCCCGCTGGCGCTCATGCCGTAGAAGATCGACGCCAGCGAGGCGGCGCCGTCGACCATCGCCGCATCGACCACCTGGCCGCGGCCGGACTGCGTGCGCTCGTGCAGCGCAGCCAGCAGGCCCATCGCCAGGTACAGCGCGCCGCCGCCGTAGTCGCCCACCAGGTTCAGCGGCGGCACCGGCTTGCCGCCCGCCGGGCCGATGGCGTGCAGCGCGCCGGTCAGCGCGATGTAGTTGAGGTCGTGGCCGGCAGCCTGCGCCAGCGGGCCGCTCTGGCCGAAGCCGGTCATGCGGCCGTAGACCAGGCGCGGGTTGATCGCGTGGCAGTCGGCCGGCCCCAGGCCCAGGCGTTCGGCGACGCCGGGGCGGAAGCCTTCGATCAGCACGTCGGCACCGGCCACCAGCCGCTTGACCGCGTCGCGCCCGGCGGCTGACTTCAGGTCCAGCGCCACCGAGCGCCGGTTGCGGCCGTTGATGTCGTAGCGCTTGTCGATCGGCACACCCAGGTCGCTGGCTTCGGTGCGGTCGACGCGCACCACGTCGGCGCCCATGTCGGCCAGCAGCATCGCGCAGAACGGCCCCGGGCCGATGCCGGCCAGTTCGATGACGCGCAGTCCTTGCAAGGGTCCCATGTTCGCTGTGTCTCCGGTGGCTGCCGCCGTTCGCGGCCATGGCGCACAGTTTGCACTAGAGTCGCGGCACGATGACCCAGCCCGTCCTGTTGCTGCTGCACGGCCTGCTCAACGACGAGCGCGTGTGGCAGCCCGTGGCCGCGCTGCTGCAAGGCGCGGCCCAGATCCGCATCCCGAACCTGCGCACGCAGCACGACATGCGGCAGATGGCGCGCGATGCCTGGGCGACGGTCGCCGACGTGCCGGTGCAGGTGCCGGTGGTGCTGGCCGGCTTCTCGATGGGCGGCTACGTGGCGCTGCAGATGCTGGCCGAGGCCCCGCGCCGCGCGGCCGCGCTGGCGCTGATCGACAGCTCGACGCGGCCCGAAGCGGCGCAGAACATCGCCGTGCGCGAGGCGACGATCGCCGGCCTGCAGCGCGACCTCGACGCCGAGACGCTGGCCATCCTGCAGCGCGGCCTGCATCCCGCGCATCTGCACGACGCCGCGCTGCTGCAGACGGGTCTGCGCATCATGCGCGAGGTCGGCGCCGAGGCCGCGACCGGGCAGCTGCGCGCGATCATCGGCCGCGGCGACCATCGCGCGCTGCTGGCCAGGCTCGACCTGCCGGCGCTGGTGCTGTGCGGCCGTGCCGACCAGGTCACGCCGCTGGAGCTGTCGCAGGAAGCGGCGGCGCTGATCCCGGGCGCGCGGCTGGTGGTCGTCGAAGAAGCCGGCCACTGGACGCCGCTGGAGCAGCCGCAGATCGTCGGCGCCGAGCTGCGGCGGCTGCTCGCCGCGCTGTGACGCGCACGCACATCCCGCCCAGGGCGCTGGCCCTGCTGGTCTTGCTGACGCTGGTCTGGGGCACGAACTGGCCGCTGTTCGCCTATGCGGTGCGCGAGATCTCGGTGTGGACCTTCCGCGCCGTGGCGGTGCTGATCGCCGGCCTCAGCCTGCTGGCCGTCGCCCGCGCACGCGGCCAGCCGCTGCGCATCCCGCGCGAATACTGGCTGACGATCTGCGTCGCCACCTTCTTCTACCTGGTGATCTGGAACATCGCCAGCACCTATGCGGCGGTCCTCATCCCGTCGGGCCAGGCGGCGGTGCTCGGCTTCACGATGCCCTTGTGGTCGGCGCTGATCTCCTGGGCCGTGCTCGGCGAGCGCCTGAGCGGCCGCATGCTGCTGGGCGTGCTGTTCGGCGGCGCGGCGGTGCTGCTGCTGATGGGGCCCGGCCTCAGGGCCTATGCCGGCGCGCCGCTGGGCTTCGCGCTCGGGCTGGGCGCCGGGCTCGGCTGGGCCATCGGTACGCTGATCCTCAAGCGCGGCAAGGTGCTGGTGCCGGCCATCGTGCTCACCGGCTGGCAGCTGCTGATCACCGCGCTGCCGATCGGCATCGGCGCGCTGCTGCTCGGCGACGGGCCATGGTTCATGCCGTCGTGGCAGACCCTCGTGGTCGTCGCCTACATCGCGCTGGTGCCGATGAGCATCGGCAACGCCGCCTGGTTTGCCATCGTCGGCATGCTGCCGGTCAACGTGGCCGGGCTGTCGTCGATCATGGTGCCGATGGTGGCGATGGTCTCCGGCGCGTGGGTGCACGGCGAGCCGCTGGGCGCGCTGCAGTGGGCGGCGATGGCCTGCTGCGTGGTCTCGCTGTGGCTGGTGATGCTCAGGCCGGCGGCGGCGAAGTAGCCGCTGCGGCCACATGCCGCTCATGCCGCTCGTGCCGCTCGCGCAGCTCGCGCTTGAGCACCTTGCCGATGGCGCTGCGCGGCAGCTCGCCGACGAAGTGCAGCGCCGCCAGCCGCTGCGTCTTGCCGACACGCTGGTTGGCCCACTGCAGCAGCGCTTCTTCCGGCGTGGCGTCGCCGGCCCGGCGCACCACGTAGGCCACCGGCGTCTCGCCCCATTGTTCGGACGGCACGCCGACCACCGCCGCCTCGGCCACCGCCGCATGCCCGCGCAGCACCGCTTCCAGGTCGCTGGGGTAGATGTTGAAGCCGCCGCTGATGATCATGTCCTTGCGCCGGTCGAACAGCGTCAGGAAGCCGTCGGCATCGAAGCGGCCGATGTCGCCGGTGCGGATGAAGCGCTGCCCCGACGCATCGAACCACTCGACCTCGCGCGTCTTCTGCGGCTGGCCGTGGTAGCCGCTCATCATGCCGGCCGAGCGGCCGACCACCTCGCCGGCTTCGCCGGGCGGCAGCTCGCGGCCGGCCTCGTCGATCAGGCGGATGTCGTGGCCTTCGGACGGCCGGCCCACGGTGTGCAGCTTGTCCGGATGCTCGTGCGCATTCAGGATGCAGGTGCCGCCGCCTTCGGTCATGCCGTAGAACTCGACCAGCCCGCCGGGCCAGCGCCGCAGCACCTCGGCCTTCAGCGCGGCGCTGAAGGGCGCGCTGGTGCAGAACTTCATGTGGAAGGATTTCAGGTCGTGCGTGTCGAAGCCGGGCAGCGCCATCAGCCGCTGGTACTGCACCGGCACCAGCATCGTGTGCGTGACGCGATGCTTCTCGGCCAGCGCCAGGTAGGCGGCGGCGTCGAACCTGGCCATCAGGTGCACCGCGCCGCCGTAGGCCAGCGTCGGGAAGAAGACCACCAGCGTGGTGTTCGAGTACAGCGGCGTCGACAGCAGCGTCACCGTCTGCGGCCCGTAGCCGTAGCTGGCGCCGCGCAGCACGTGCGCCCAGCGCATGCCGTGCGGCTGCACGATGCCCTTGGGCGTGCCGGTGGTGCCGCTGGAATAGATGATGTTGAAGGGCATCTGCGGCTGCAGCGCCACCGCCTCGGGCCGGCTGCCGGGCGGCGCGACCCAGTCGTCGAAGGCGATGCCCGGCAGCGAGGCATTCAGCGCAACGGTGCGCGGCTCGGTGCCGGCCAGCAGCGGCGCCGCGGCGGCGTCGGCGAACAGCAGCTTGGCCTGAGCGTCCTGCAGCATCGAGGCGAACTGCGCGGCCGTGACCGACGGCGCCAGCGGCGCCACCACCACGCCGGCACGCAGCGCGCCGAGGAACAGCGCCGCATAACGCGGCGAGCTGTGGGCGCAGACGGCGATGGCGTCGCCGGGGCGCAGGCCGTCGCGCTGCAGCGCCGCGGCGGCGCGGTCCATCAACGCGTCGAGCGCGGCATAGTCGATGCGCTCGCCGTCCTGCGCCAGCGCCACGTGGCCGGGCCGCGCCAGGGCGTGCTCGTGGATCAGTTCGGGGATGGCGTGGAAGGCCTCCTGCGGCGGCGCAGAGGGCGCGTTCATCGGGCGAGCCCAGCCAGTGGCGCGAGTGGCGCGGGTGGTGCGAGTGAAGCAGCGGGGCGCTGACGGCGGCGCGCATCGTGGCGGCTTGGCATGACTCGTCTCCTGTGCGGCGAAGCGGCGGGCCAAGGCTAGCACCGACGGCGCACTACCGGGCCGACTGGCAGCGGCGTGCCGGGAGGGGTACGTTAGACTGTGGCCATGTTCGCGTCCCGCAAGCACAGGTCGCACGACCGGGGAGCCTGGCCCTGGCGCCGCTGCTCCGCTTTCGCCTAGCTTGCCGCTGGCTGCCCAGCCAGCCTCTGCATCCATGAAGATCCGCACGGCCGCCGCCGGCACGGGATCTTCCGCATTCGAGGAATCGACGTGATCACCGAACTGGAATTCAAGAGCCTGAGCGCGCAGGGCTACAACCGCATCCCGCTGATTGCGGAAGCCTTCGCCGACCTGGAAACCCCGTTGTCGCTGTACCTGAAGCTGGCTTATGCCTCGGGCGGCGGCAAGCACAGCTTCCTGCTGGAGAGCGTGGTCGGCGGCGAGCGCTTCGGCCGCTACTCGTTCATCGGCCTGCCGGCGCGCACGCTGCTGCGCGCCAGCGGTTTTCGCACCGAGGTCGTCACTGACGGCGCGGTGGTCGAGGTGCACGAGGGCAATCCGCTGGACTTCATCGCCGACTACCAGAAGCGCTTCAAGGTGGCGCTGCGCCCGGGGCTGCCGCGCTTTTGCGGCGGGCTGGCCGGCTACTTCGGCTACGACGCGGTGCGCTGTATCGAGCCGAAGCTGGCCGCCGTGCAGAAGCAAGGCGGCATCGACACGCCGGACATCCTGCTGCTGCAGTGCGAGGAACTGGCGGTCATCGACAACCTGTCGGGGCGGCTGTACCTGATCGTCTATGCGAACCCGGCCGAGCCCGAGGCCTTCTCCAAGGCCAAGCGCCGGCTGGCTGCGCTGGGCGACAAGCTGCACTACAGCGTCACCGCGCCGGCCGTGAAGCGCGGGCCTTCGCATTCGGTGGAGCGCGAATTCGCTAAAGAACACTACCTGGCGGCGGTGGAGCGCGCCAAGGAATACATCGCCGCCGGCGACATGATGCAGGTGCAGGTGGGCCAGCGGCTGCGCAAGCGCTATACCGAAAGCCCCTTGAGCCTGTACCGCGCGCTGCGCTCGCTGAACCCGTCGCCGTACATGTACTTCTACGACATGGGTGAGTTCCAGATCGTCGGCGCGAGCCCGGAGATCCTGGTGCGCCAGGAGCACACGCCCGAGGGCCAGAAGGTGATCATCCGCCCGCTGGCCGGCACGCGTCCGCGCGGCGCCACCCTCGAGCAGGACAAGGCGCTGGAGGCCGAGCTGCAGTCCGACCCGAAGGAGCGCGCCGAGCACGTGATGCTGATCGACCTGGCGCGCAACGACATCGGCCGCATCGCCAAGGTCGGCAGCGTCAAGGTGACCGAGGCCTTCGCGATCGAGCGCTATTCGCACGTGATGCACATCGTCAGCAACGTCGAGGGCCTGCTGAACGAGGGCATGAGCAACCTCGACGTGCTGCGCGCCACCTTCCCCGCCGGCACGCTGACCGGCGCGCCCAAGGTGCGGGCGATGGAGATCATCGACGAGCTCGAGCCGGTCAAGCGCGGCATCTACGGCGGCGCCTGCGGCTACCTCAGCTTCGGCGGCGACATGGACGTGGCCATCGCCATCCGCACCGGCATCGTCAAGGACGGCACGCTGTACGTGCAGGCGGCGGCCGGCGTGGTGGCGGATTCGGTGCCCGAGCTGGAGTGGAAGGAAACCGAGGCCAAGGCGCGGGCGCTGATGCGCGCCGCCGAGCTGGTCGAAGAAGGCTTCTGACGCGGCCGCGCCGCCCGATGCCGCGATGACGCGCCCGAACACCCCTTTCCAGTACGTCGACATCCACGGCCGGCCGCTGGGCGGCGCAAGTCAAATCGACCGCAGCGTCAAGCAGACGGCCGACGCGCGGCGCGAAGAGCAGCTGGGCGCAACGCTGACGCCGGCCGAACTCGAACGCGTCTTCGACGCGCTGGCGCTGGCCGGCTGGCACCGCGGCAAGACCGCGCTGATGACGCTGCTGCGCGCGCTGGACCTGCGGCGCGACAACGGCCGCGCCTTCGCCGGCGCCGACACCGGCGGCGCGCTGCGGCGCCTGCTGGCGCTGGGGCGCGTGACGCTGCACGAGGGCGAGGGCTGGTCGGTGCCCGAGGCGCTGGCCGAGCCGCGGCTGGCCGCGCTGCTCGCCGCGCCCGGAGCCGACCGGGCGTGGCGCATGCTCGTCTGGGTGGCGGGCGGCGCCTACGGGTCGATGGACCACATGCCGTCGTACTACAGCCCGCGCCACGACGACGAGGCGGTGGCGGTGCTGCGCCTGGTGTTGATGAGCGGCGTCGACGTCAAGGGCTACGCCGCGCTCGCCGCCGGGCCGCTGCGCCAGGCGAACACGACGGATACGGTGCTGCGCACGCTGGCGCAGCTGCAGCGGCTGGGCTTGTTCGAGCGCGTCGATGCGCTGCTGCGCTGGCAGTTGCTGGCGTCGCTGGACCTGTACGGCCTGCTGGCGCAGGCGCCGGCACTGCAGGACTGGGTCGAGGCACACATCACCCAGGCGCCGGCCGAAGGCAGCACCGGGCTGCGTCTGCGCGGCGCCGAGCTGCGGCTGCAGCGCGGCGACGCAGCCGGCGTCGAGGCGGTGATCGCGCGCGACGCCCACGCGGCGGCTTTCCTGCCGCTGCTGCAGGCGCTGCTGCCGGCGCGCGCCGGGCGCTTCGCCGACACGGTGGCCGCGTTCCCGCCGGCCTGGAAGGCGCTGTGCGCCTACCTGGGCAAGAAGCGCGGCTTCGCGCCGCCGAGCCTGCTGCAGTGGTACCCGCTGGCGCTGATGGCGCAGCACGACGCCGCGGCCTGGACCACGGCGCGCAAGTTCTGCGTCGCGTTGTCGGGCTCGCGCACACCTTCGCCCTACGAGCGCTGGGGCCGCTGGGCGCATGTGCTGGCGGTGCGGCTGGGCGACGCGCGGCTGGAGATGCAGGCGCTGCAGCCCGGCCACCACCCGTCACACTACCCGGCGCACGAGTTGCGCGACGCCGATGACTACGCCGACCGGCTGCTGCTGGCCGCCTGGCTGGGCCGATCGCCGCCCGGCTGGGATGCCGCGCAAGTGAACGCGCTGGTGCAGGCGCTGCACCGCGCCGGGCTGCCGTGGAAGGCCGACCTGGTGGCGCAGGCCTGCGCGCACCTGGGCTGGCCCGCGCCTTCTTCGCCCAGGCCGGCCGACGCGCCGCCGCCGTGGACGGCGCAGTTCTTCGCGCCGCGGCAGGACGCCTGGCGCGACGCGCTGGCGGCCATCGCCGCGCTCGGCGACGGCAAGGCCGCCACGGCAGAGCAGCCGCTGGGCACGCTGCGCTGGCGCCTCACGCTGGATGCGGCCGGCCGCGTCTACGACCTGCAGGCTTTCGAGCCGCCGGCCAGCGCGCGCAGCAAGCCCAAGCCGCTGACGCCGCTGCAGTTGAAGAAGCGCACCCGGCTCGACCCGCGCGACGCCGCGGTGGCACGCGGCCTGCGCCAGGACCGCTACCGCGCCAGTGAGGTCAGCTTCGACCTGGTGCAGGCGGCGGTGGCGCTGGTCGGCCATCCGGCGCTGGAACTGCAGGACGCGCCCGGCGTCGCGGTGGAACTGGTGGAAAGCCTGCCGGTGCTGGAAGTGAGGCGCGAGCGCCGCGACGACGGCGCCGAGCACTTCGTCTTCCAACTGCACGACGCGCTGCTGGCCGACAGCGAGCCCGAGCTCGGCCGCCATCTGCCCGACTATGACCAGATGGAGACCGAGGCCGAGCGCCGCAACAGCCTGCGCATCGTGCGCGACAGCCCCGAGCGCGCGCGGCTGATCCGCATCAGCCCGGCGCAGCGGCGCGTGGCCGAACTGGTGGCTCAAGCCTGGACCGTGCCGGCCGACGCGGCCGCCGAGCTCGACGCCGCGCTGCGCGTGCTGTCGGGCCACTTCGTGCTGCACAGCGACGCCGCCGCCGGCGAGCCGGTGGCCAGCGACGCACGGCTGGTGGCGCAACTGCAGCCGCGCGGCGACGCGCTGCTGCTGACGCTGGCGGTGCGGCCCTTCGGCGACTTCGGCCCGCTGCTCGCGCCCGGCCACGGCCGCGCACGGCTGATGACGCTGCACGGCGGCATCAGCCTGGCCACCGAGCGCGCCATCGACGCCGAGCGCACGCACCTGGCGGCGGTGCTCGAGGCGCTGCCCTTCCTGGGCGGCGAGCCGCCGGCCGACGGCGTGTGGCCTCTGGACGAGCCCGAGCACGCGCTGGCCGCGGTGCACGAACTCGGCCGCCTGGCCGGCGAAGGCACGCGGCTGCGCGCGCTGGAATGGCCCAAGGGCCGGCCGCTGCGCGTCATCGAACCCGAGGCCAAGGCCTTCGCGATCACGCTGGCCAGCCACCGCGACTGGTTCGCTCTGGAAGGCGAGCTGCGGCTGGACGAGCAGCGCGTGCTGTCGCTGCAGCAGTTGCTGGGCCTGCTGCGCGAGGCGCGCGGCAGCCGCTACGTCGCGCTGGGCGAAGGCCAGTACCTGGCGCTGGCCGAGCAGCTGCGCCAGCGCCTGGCCGAACTCGACGCGCTGGCCGCCGCCAAGGGCGACAAGCTCGAGCTCGGCGCCACCGCGTCGGCCTGGCTGGCCGACGCGGCGCCGGCGCTGGGCCTGCGCGGCGACGCCGCCTGGCGCAAGCGTGCCGCCGACCTGGAGCGCGCCGCGGCGCTCGAGCCCGAGGTGCCGCACGGCCTGCAGGCCGCGCTGCGTCCGTACCAGCACGAGGGCTACGTGTGGCTGCGCCGGCTCGCCGAGGCCGGCTTCGGCGCCGTGCTGGCCGACGACATGGGCCTGGGCAAGACGGTGCAGACGCTGGCGCTGCTGCTGGCGCGCGCTGCGGCCGGCCCGGCGCTGGTGGTGGCGCCGACCTCGGTGTGCGGCAACTGGGCCGCCGAGACGGCGCGCTTCGCGCCGGCCTTGAGCTGCAGCATCTACGGCCAGGCCGACGGCGAACGCGCGCTGCAGATCGACGCCGCCGCGGCCGGCGAGGTGCTGATCGTGTCGTACGCGCTGCTGCTGCGCGACGCTGAAGCCTTTGCCGCCAAGCCCTGGACGACGCTGGTGCTCGACGAAGCGCAGGCGCTGAAGAACGCCGCCACGCAGCGCGTGCAGGCGGTGGCCGCGCTGCAGGCGGGCTTCCGCCTGGCGCTGACCGGCACGCCGGTGGAAAACCGCCTGGCCGACCTGTGGTCGATCATGAACCTGCTCAACCCCGGGCTGCTGGGCAGCGCGGCGCGCTTTGCCGAGCGCTTCGGCAACCCGATCGAGCGCCAGCGCAACGAAACCGCCCGCGCGCGGCTGCGGCGGCTGGTGTCGCCGTTCCTGCTGCGGCGCACCAAGGCGCAGGTGCTCGCCGACCTGCCGCCGCGCACCGAGATCGTGCAGCGCATCGAGCCCGAGGCCGAAGAGCGCGCCTTCCTCGAAGCGATGCGGCGCGACGCGCTGGCGCGCATCGCCCAGCTCGACCCGGCCGACCCGAGCAAGAACCGCTTCAACGTGCTGGCCGAGTTGACGCGGCTGCGCCGCGCCGCCTGCGACCCGCGCCTGGCCGCGCCCGAGCTGGGCCGCATAGGAGCCAAGGTGCAGGCCTTCGAGCGCCTGGCGGTCGAGCTGGTGGAGTCGCGCCACCAGGCGCTGGTCTTCAGCCAGTTCACCGACTTCCTGAAGCTGCTGGCCGAGCGGCTGGACGCGGCCGGACTGAAATATCAGTACCTTGACGGCAGCACGCCGGCCGCGGCGCGCACCGAGCGCGTGGCTGCTTTCCAGCGCGGCGAGGCCGACCTGTTCCTGATCAGCCTGAAGGCCGGCGGCTTCGGCCTGAACCTGACCGCGGCCGACTACGTGGTCATCGCCGACCCGTGGTGGAACCCGGCCGCCGAAGACCAGGCGATGGGCCGCGCGCACCGCATCGGGCAGCAGCGGCCGGTCACGGTCTATAGGCTCGTCACCGCCGGTTCGGTGGAAGAGCGCATCGTCGCGCTGCACCACGACAAGCGCGAGCTGGCCGAAGGTCTGCTCGCCGACCAGGACAGCAGCGCGCCGCTGGCGGCGGCGGAGTTGGTCGACCTGCTGCGCGAGTGACGCCGCCTGCGCTGGCGCGGAACGGCGAGCGGCGAAGGCCACGGCAGCGCCGTCACGCTGATCCAGCGCTCTGGGGTCCGCGGCCGAGCACGATGTGCAGCTTCACTGCCGCAGGCGTTGGCGGTGCCGCCAGTGCCCGCGCTGCGGGAACAGCCCACTGAAGCCGCCGCCGCCGAGTGCGGGATCGAGCTCACCGGCCTGCATCGCGGCGCGCAGGCCAGAATGCCGCGTCCGCCCCGAGTTGCCGCCGCCATGCAAGCCTCCGATCTAGACATCGCCCGCGCCGCGCGGCTGCAACGCATCACCGAGCTCGCACGCGAGCGGCTGGGCCTCACCGACGACGCGCTGATCCCCTATGGCCACTTCAAGGCCAAGCTCGCGCTGCCCTTCGTCGAGTCGCTCGCGGCGCAGCCCGACGGCCGCCTGATCCTCGTGACGGCGATCACGCCGACGCCGCCCGGCGAGGGCAAGACGACGACCACCGTCGGCCTGGGCGACGCGCTGCAGCGCCTGGGGCAGCGCGTGGTGATCGCGCTGCGCGAGCCTTCGATGGGGCCGGTGTTCGGGCGCAAGGGCGGCGCGGCCGGCGGCGGCCACGCGCAGGTGGTGCCGATGGAGGACATCAACCTGCACTTCACCGGCGACTTCCACGCCATCGCGGCGGCGCACAACCTGCTCGCGGCGGCGGTCGACAACCACCTGCACCACGGCAACGCGCTCGGCATCGACGCGCGGCGCATCGTCTGGAAGCGCGTGCTCGACGCGAACGACCGCGCGCTGCGCCACGTCGTCGTCGGCCTCGGCGGCCCGGCGCACGGCGTGCCGCGCGAATCGGGCTTCGACATCGTCGCCGCCTCGGAGGTGATGGCGGTGCTGTGCCTGGCCGAGTCGCTCGCCGATCTGAAGGCGCGGCTGGGCCGCATCGTCGTCGCGCAGACGCTGGACGGCCGGGCGCTGACCGCCGCGGACCTGAAGCTGCACGGTGCGATGACGGTACTGCTGAAGGAGGCGCTGGCGCCGAACCTGGTGCAGACGCTCGAGCACACGCCGGCGCTGGTGCACGGCGGGCCCTTCGCCAACATCGCGCACGGCTGCAATTCGGTACTCGCCACGCGCAGCGCGCTCAAGCTCGCCGACTACGCGATCACCGAGGCCGGCTTCGGCGCCGACCTCGGGGCCGAGAAGTTCATCGACATCAAGTGCCGCAGCGCGGGGCTGTGGCCGGTGGCGGCGGTGGTCGTCGCGACGCTGCGCGCGCTGAAGTACCAGGGCGGCGCCGAACTCGCGCAGTTGCACGCGCAGGATCTGGCGGCGCTGCGCCGCGGGCTGCCGAACCTGCAGCGCCATGTGGACAACGTGCGCGAGGTGCACGGCCTGCCCTGCGTCGTCGCGCTCAACGCCTTCGCAGGCGATACCGGCGCCGAGCGCGCGCTGCTGCACGACTGGGGCCGCGCCGCCGGCGTCGAGGTGGTGGATGCCCGGCACTGGGCCGAGGGCGGCGCGGGCGCGCTCGATCTGGCGCGCGCGGTGATGCGGCTTGCGCGCGAGCCCGGCACGCCGCGCTTCGTCTACGCTGACGACGATCCGCTGTGGACGAAGCTCGAGCGCGTCGCCACGCGCATCTACCGCGCCGCCGGCATCACCGCCGCGCCCGCGGTGCGCGAGCGGCTCGAGCAACTGCAGCGCGAAGGCCGCGGCCGGCTCGCGGTGTGCATCGCCAAGACGCCGTACAGCTTCGGCACCGACCCGGCGCAACACGGCGCGGTCGAGGGCCACGTGATCGACATCCGCGAAGTGCGGCTCGCCGCCGGCGCGGGCTTCGTCGTCGCGCTGACCGGCGACGTGACGACGATGCCGGGCCTGCCGCGAACGAGCGCGGCCGAACACATCGACCTCGACGGCCAGGGACAGGTGACGGGGCTCGCCTGAGCGGCTGGCGGCGAGCGGCCGCGCTTCAGATCCCAGGCAGCCGCCCCACCGGAACAAGAAGGAGCGGCTCTTCGTTCGCGCGCAGGTCGAGCGTGCGCCGCACACGCGCGCCATCGAAGGCGCCGATGGCGGCGCTGCTCAGCCCCAACCCCAGCCCCAGCCCCAGCCCCAGCCCCAGCCCCAGCCCCAGCGCCACCGCCACGGCCCGCAGCTGCATGTTCTGCGCGGCGTGGCCGGCTTCCAGATCGACGCAGCGGCGGCCGCGCTCGCCGTACCTGGCCAGCGTGCGCGCGTGCAGCGCAGCGAAGACGATCGTCAGCGGCGCGTGCGCGGCCGCACTCTGCACCAGCGCGTCCTGCGCCGCACGCGCGCTCATAGGGCAACCTCCGCGCTGATCACGCTGCGGTGTGAGCGCTTTGGGGCGGCCATGCGCGCTCATAGGGCAACCTCCGCGCTGATCGCGCTCCGGTGTGAGCGCTTTGGAGCGGCCACGCGCGCTCACGGCCTGGCCCGATACACGTTGCAACGCATGCGTGCGCACGACGCAGCGGTAGACGCCGGGCGCGACACCGCTCACGTCCTGCGCTGCGGCGTAGAGCCCGAGCGGATGCAGCGCCCCCGCCGACGGTGCCGCGCGCAGCCCCTCGTCGGCCGCCGTCACGCCTTGCGCAGCCCACGACAGCTGCCAGGCTGCGCGCCGCTCGTTGAGCGCAATCAAGGCTTCGCCGATTCCCGCCCGGGGCCATGCCCGCATCGGCTGGGCTCGGCGATCATGGCCGCCGATGCAAGAGCCTTCCCCTTCGGATACGGCAGCGCAGCTGAGCGAGGTCGTGCGGCGCACGCTGGCCGAGTTGCAGGCGGGCGTGCCGGGGCTGCCCGCCGTGACGCTGGCCAGCGTGCTCGACCGCGAGCTGGGCTTCGACAGCCTGGCACGCGTCGAACTGCTGATGCGCATCGAGCGCCGCTTCGGCGTGCAGTTGCCCGAGGACACGCTGCAGCGGGCCGAGACGGTGGCCGATCTCCTCGCCGCCGTGCAGCGCGCCACGGGCGCCGGCCGCTCCGCGCTGCCCGTGCCGCCGCCCACGCCAACGCCGGCACCCCCTGGGCCCGGCAGCGGCGCGGCCGACATCGCCGCGGCGGCTGGCACGCTGCTGGAGGCGCTGGACGCGCACCTGCGCGTGCACCCCGACCGCGTGCAGGTCACCGTGCTTGGCGACGGCCATGAAACGCCGATCAGTTACCGCCGCCTCGACGAAGGATCGTCGGCGCTGGCTGCCGGCTTGCAGCGCATCGGCGTTGCGCCGCGGCAGTGCGTGGCGATCATGCTGCCGACCTCGGCCGAGTACTTCTTCGCCTATCTGGGCATCCTCGAGGCCGGCGCGATCCCGGTGCCGATCTACCCGCCAGCGCGCCTTTCGCAGCTCGAAGACCATGTGCGCCGCCACACCGGCATCCTCGCCAACGCGCAGGCCGTGGCGCTGCTCAGCGTGCCCGAGGCCATGGCCGTGGCGCGGCTGCTGCAGGCCGGCGTGCCGGGCCTGCGCCATGTGACGACGCCATCCGAGCTGGCCGCAGGCGGCGCCCGGCCGGCGCCGGTGCCGGTGCGGGCCGACGACGTGGCCTTCATCCAGTACACCTCCGGCAGCACCGGCCAGCCCAAGGGCGTGGCACTGACGCATGCCAACCTGCTGGCCAACGTGCGCGCGATGGCCGCGGCGGTGCAGGCCACGCCGCGCGACGTGTTCGTCAGCTGGCTGCCGCTGTACCACGACATGGGGCTGATCGGAGCCTGGCTGGGCAGCATGCTGGTGGGCTTCCCGCTGGTGGTGATGTCGCCGCTGGCCTTCCTGGCGCGCCCGCGGCGTTGGCTTGAAGCCATCACGCGCTATGGCGGCACGCTGTCGGCCGGCCCGAACTTCGCCTATGAGCTGTGCCTGAAGCGCCTGGCCGGCGACGACCTCGCCGGGCTCGACCTGCGTACGTGGCGGCTGGCCTTCAACGGCGCCGAGGCGGTCAGTCCCGATACCGTGCGCCGCTTCAGCGAACGCTTCGCCGCCTGCGGCCTGGCGCCGACGGCCATGGCGCCGGTCTACGGGCTGGCCGAGGCCTGCGTCGGGTTGCTGTTTCCGCCGCTCGGCCGCGTGGCGCCGGTCGACCGCATCGACCGCGAGAGTTTCAGCCGCGAACGCCGCGCGCTGCCGGCGAGCGCCGCGGACGCCACGGCGCTGCGCTTCGTCGGCTGCGGGCGGGCGCTGCCCGGCCACGAGGTGCGCATCGTCGACGACGCAGGCCGCGAGCTCGGCGAGCGCAGCGAGGGCAGGCTGGAGTTCCGCGGCCCGTCGGCCACGGCCGGCTACTGGCGCAATCCCGAGCAGACTGCGCGGCTGCTGCACGACGGCTGGCTCGACAGCGGCGACCGCGCCTATCGCGCCGAGGGCGAGCTTTATCTGACCGGCCGCGTCAAGGACATCGTCATCCGCGGCGGGCGCAACCTCTATCCGCAGGAAATCGAAGAGGCGGTCAGCGCCGTCGACGGCATCCGCAAAGGCTGCGTCGCCGCATTCGGCAGCGCCGATCAGGACAGCGGCACCGAGCGCCTGATCGTGCTCGCCGAGGTGCCGGCCAGACGCCTGCACGATGCCGCGGGGCTCGCGGCGCTGCGCGAGACCGTCGGCCGCGCCGTGGTCGACGCCATCGGCGAGCCGGCCGATGCCATCGTGCTGGCGCCGCCGCACACGGTGCTGAAGACTTCGAGCGGCAAGGTGCGCCGCTCGGCCTGCCGCGAGCGCTATGAGCGCGGCGAGACCGCGCCCGCTGCGGCGGGCGCGCGTCTGCAGATGCTGCGGCTGGCCGGCGCGGCGCTGGGCCAGCGGCTGCGCGCGGCAGTGCGCAGGCTCGGGCGCGCCGTCTTCGGGTTGTGGGCGGTGCTGCTCTTGTGGCTGCTGGTACCGCCGTTCTGGCTGCTTTGCGTGCTGATGCCGACACCGGCCGCGGCCTGGCGAGTCGCGCGCATCGGCGCGCGCACGCTGTTGCGCGGTGCTGCCTTGCCGCTCGTGGTGCGCGGCCTGGAACAGCTGCCGGCGCAGCCGCCGGCCGTGCTGGTGTGCAACCACGCCAGTTACATCGACGGGCTGGTGCTGGTGGCGGCGCTGCCTCGGCCCTGCCGCTTCGTGGCCAAGCACGAACTGGCCGGGCAGTTCATTGCCGGCCGTCTGCTGCGCCGCCTGGGCGCGCTGTTCGTCGAGCGCGCCGACCGCCGCCGCAGCGTCGAGGACGCGCAGCAGCTCGCCGCCGCCCTCGTCCAGGGACAGTCGCTGCTGGTCTTTCCCGAGGGCGGCTTCGGGCCGCAGCCCGGATTGCGGCCCTTCCACCTGGGCGCCTTCGCGGCGGCGGTGGAGGCCGGCGCAGCGGTGGTGCCGCTCGTGCTGCGCGGCACGCGCGAGCTGCTGCCCTATCCGCACGGGTGGCCGCGGCCCGCGGCGCTGGCGGTCGAGATCGGCAGCCCGCTGCCGCTGGCCGCGCGCGGCGGCGGCTTCGCCGCCGCAGTGCGCCTGCGCGACGCCGCACGCGCCTGGATCGCGCGCGGGCTGGCCAGCGCACCAGACGAAGTCTTGCCCGGCAACACCGGCCGCGATCGCCCCGGCTCTGCCTGAGCTGCGCGGGCCGCATCAACGCAGCCCGCAGCTGCAGGCGCGCGACCGTCACGACGACGCACGCGGCGATTGCGAACACTCGTGTCGACTGAACGGCGGTGCCATGAGCTGCACGGCACGGCGCGGCACGACGCGCTATGGCGGGTCGGCGGCTGCCGGCGCGTAGCTCAGGCGTCCCTGCACGATGCGCGCCGGCGAGGTGTACGGATGTTCGGTCGCCGCTCCCGCGTCGACGATGTGCATCACCCGGATGCCGCGCAGCTTCAGCACATCGGAGACCAGGGCGCGGTGGCAGCGCCACCAGACCGCCTCGGCGCACATCATCGCCGTGCGCCGGCTGGCCGCCAGTTGCAGCAGCTCGGCCAGGCCGCCGGCGAACTCCGCGGTGGCCAGGAAGTCCGCATAGCCCTGGAACGACGCGTTGCGCCACGCCGTGTTCGGTGAACCGGGTTGGACCTTGCGCCGGCCGCCGAGCTGGGGCAGCCAGCGATAAATCAACCCGTGCCGCGGCAGCGACTCGGCCAAGGCCGCGCCGGCGAAGTGCGGGCAGCGGCGCGATCCGGCAAAGCGGCGCACGTCGGCGACGGCCTCGATGCGGTGGCCGTCGAGCAGGCCGAGGAAGGCCTCAAGCGTGCGCGTGGAATGGCCGATCGTCCAGATCGCCGCAGGCGCCGCGGGCATGGCGGAATGCTTCACAGGCTCTCAGCCGATCTTGTGCAGCGCCGACCCCTTGTGCATGGCCACGTGCTCGGTCTTGTCGCTGCGGATCTCGTACTGCGGATCGGCCTCGCTGCAGCGGCGCGTGTGGCCCTTGTATTCGGTGTCGCGCGTGTGCACCCTGATGATCCTGCCGCTGACGTGGCCGGCCTCGGAGTTCCAGCGCACATGGTCGCCGACCTGGAATGGATGACTCATCATGGCTCCTTCGATGGCGTTGATGCGGGTGCGAGTCCGGATCATGCCCCGCATGGCCGGCATCGTCGGGGCCGCTGCCGCATCCGCCGCACACGACCCGCAGCCACGCCGAGCTTGAAGGTGGTGGTACTCTGACGCCGCACTTCGATGCCGCCGGGCGGGCCCGCGCGGCGGCAGGTCGAGGCAGCCCCCAGAAGGAGTTCAGGATGACCCAGAGCAGCGGCTTTCACGAAGACCCGGACCTGCTGACGCCGGCCACGCGCGACCGGCACCGCGCGATCGTGTCGTTGATGGAGGAGCTCGACGCCGTCGACTGGTACGACCAGCGCATCGACGCCACGCGCGACGACGAACTGCGCGAGATCCTCGCGCACAACCGCGACGAGGAGAAGGAACACGCGGCGATGGTGCTCGAATGGCTGCGCCGGCGCGACCCCGGGTTCGACCGGCAGCTGCGCGACTACCTGTTCAGCCCCGGCTCGGTGATGCAGCGCGAACAGGCGCTCGAAGCAGGCACCGCGGCCGCAGCGGGCGCCGGCGCTGCCGCCGCCACGCCGCAGACCAGCGCTGCCGGCGACGGCTCGCTGCGCATCGGCAGCCTGCGCAAGGAGGTGCAGGCATGAACGACCTGCTGCGCGCCCTGGCCCCGGTCTCGGACCAGGCCTGGGAACAGATCGATGCCGAGGCCAAGCAGACGCTCGAGCTGATGCTGGCCGCACGCAAGCTGGTGGACTTCAACGGCCCGCTGGGCTGGGAAGCCTCGGCCATCAGCCTGGGCCGCACCGAGCGGCTCGACGACGAACCCGAGCCGCAGGTGCAGGCGCGGCTGCGCCGGGTGCAGCCGCTGGTCGAATTGCGCGTGCCCTTCGAGCTGTCGCGCGACGAGCTCGAGTCGCTGGGCCGCGGCGCCAAGGACCCCGATCTGGACGCGGTGCGCCATGCGGCACGCCGCGCGGCGATCGCCGAGGACCGCGCGGTGTTCCACGGTTACGGCGCCGCCGGCATCGTCGGCATCGCCGCGGCCTCGCAGCACGACCGTCTGGAGATCGGCGACAACTACGCGGGCTACCCGGCGCTGGTGGCTGCGGCGATCGACGTGCTGCACCGCGCCGGCGTGCTCGGGCCGTATGCGGTGGCGCTCGGCCCGCGTTGTTATGCCGGGCTGACCAAGACCACGCACAACGGCTTCCCGGTGCTCGACCACGTGCGCCGGCTGGTCGAAGGGCCGATCGTGTGGGCGCCGGCCGTCGACGGCGCGCTGGTGCTGAGCATGCGCGGCGGCGACTTCGAGCTGGTGGTCGGGCAGGACTTCTCGATCGGCTACCTCGAGCACAGCGCCAGTGCGGTGCGGCTGTACCTGCAGCAGAGCTTCACCTTTCGCGTGCTCTCGCCCGAGGCGGCGGTCGCGTTGATCTACGCCGCGCGCTGACGGGTCCGGCCGCCGCAGCGCGCTGCGCCGAAGCGCGCCGCGGCGGTCGCGAACGCGGCGACCGGCAACTGACGCGCAGCGCCGAAGGCTTTCAGCGGCGGCTGGGCTGTCAGCACCAGCGCCGCGCGTCAGAACCCCACGCCGGGCACGTCCACCCGCGTGGTCCAGATCTGTGCCTCGCGCGCCGCGGCGCGCTGATGCTCCAGGAAGTCCGGCGCCACGCACAGGAACAGCGTGCGCCCGTCCGGCCCGCCCAGGGTGCAGGCGAAGGTGCCGATGGCGCCGGTGGACACCTCCTGCAGCACACGCCCGCCTTCGGCCACGCGCACGGCGCGGTTGCCGATGGCGTCGGCCACCCACACCGCGCCCTCGGCGTCCAGCACGCCGCCGTCGGCTGCCAGTTTGCCGTTGGCGACGTAGTCGGCCATCGACGTGCTTTGCACCAGCGGGCCGAACACGGCCCAGTCGCGCCGCGGGCCCAGGCTGCCGTCGGCCGCGATGTCGAAGGCCGACAGGCGGTGGCCCAGGGTTTCGTTGACGATCAGCGTGGCGCCGTCGGGCGTGACCATGATGGCGTTGGGAAAGTACAGATCGCGCGCCGCCACGTGCACGCTGCCGTCCGGGTCGACGCGCGCCAGGTTGGCGGTCTGCACCGCGCCGCCGCCCATCAGGTCGAAGCCGAAGTTGCCGACCCAGGCGCGGCCCAGGGCGTCGACGCCCATGTCATTGCAATGTCCGGTGGCCACGCCCGACAGGTCGGCATGCGTGACCAGGCGGCCGTCCGGCTCGCGGCGCAGCAGTTTGCGGTCCTTCATCGACACGATGAGCAGCCGCCCGTCCGGCAGCCAGCCCAGGCCGGACGGCTGGCCGGGCACGCCGGCGATCTTCTCGACGCGGCCCTGCAGGTCGGCCGCGATGACCTGGTGCGTGTAGAAATCCGACAGCCACAGGCGGCCGTCGTGCCAGCGCGGGCTTTCGAAGAAGCTGTAACCTGACAGCAGGGTGGTGAAGGGCGGGTTGGACACGGGCGATGCTCCTGGGGTGGTGGTGGGGCATCGCCATCGTAGCGGTGCCGCGCGCCCGCCCTCGACCGCCGCGGTCTGCAGCGAGACGATGAGCGCCGTGCTGCCCGTGGTCGGTGACGGTCTATCGGCTCGTCACTGCCGGTTCGATGGAAGAGCGCAGCGTCGCGCTGCACCACGACAAGCGCGAGCCGGTCGACCTGCTGCGCGAGGCGGATCGAGGGCCTCGGGTAGAGTGCGCCGGCAGGCGCACGCTGCGCGCCGACGATGGAGACGACGATGGGCCAGATCACGATGTACCAAGCCAGCGTGCCGCGACTGGCGAACACCCTGGGCAACCTGTCGCACATGCTCGACAAGGCGCAGGCGCATGTCGACGCGGGCCGCATCGGCATGGCCGAGCTGATGCAGCAGCGGCTGATCGCCGACATGTACCCGTTCTACAAGCAGGTGCAGATCGCCTGCGACAAGGCGCGCAGCGTGGTCGCGCGCCTGGCCGGCATGCCGGTGCCGGCCTACCCCGACGACGAGCAGACGCTGGCCGAGCTGCAGCAGCGCATCGCGCGCAGCATCGAATTCATGCGCAGCGTGCCGGCCGAACGCATCGACGGCAGCGAGGACCACGAGATCGAGCTGCCGGTGACCGGCAAGCCCACGCGCTACAGCGGCATGCAGCTGCTGCTCGGGCACTCGCTGCCGAACGTGTACTTCCACACCGTGACGGCCTACAACATCCTGCGCCGCATCGGCGTGCCGGTGGGCAAGCGCGACTTCCTCGGCAATCCCTGAAGCCGCGGCGGCGGCGCTCAGCGCAGCCAGGGCTCGAAGGCCTTGGCCAGGCGCTGCAGCACCGCCGGCTCGGGCAGCGGCAGGCGCAGCGTCGGCCGGCCGCTGACGGGGTCGGGCTCGATGGCGATCGGCGCGGCGCCGCTTGCGCTGCGTGCGCTGGCCAGTCCTTGCAGCAGCGACGCGCCGGCCTCGAGGATCGCGGCCCAGGGGTCGGCGCCGGCTTGATCTGCCGACACCGCGGCGGGCTGCGCCGGCACGGCGGGCGAACCCGCCGGCGCCGGCTCGCCCGCGCCGAAGCCCGCTGCCGCGGCCGGCCGCGTGCCGTCGCGCGCCGCGGCCGGCGCCGCGACCGTCTCGACCACCTCGACGGCTTCGCCCGCGGCGGCCGCAGCGGCAGGCTCGTCCGCCTCGGCCTCGCCCATCGCGCCGGCCACCTCTTCGACGCTCTTCATGAACTGCGACAGCTTCGTGCCCTGCAGGAAGACTTCGCTGGTGCCGCCGTCGAGCACGCCGGCGAAGAGCGACTTCTTGAAGGCCAGCAGCGACAGGATGCCTTCCTCGATGCTGCCCTGGCCGATGAAGTTGACGACCTGCACGCCGCGCGCCTGGCCCATGCGGTGCACGCGGCCGATGCGCTGCTCGAGCACGGCCGGGTTCCACGGCAGGTCCATGTTGACGACCACCGCCGCCGCATGCTGCAGGTTCAGGCCCACGCCGCCGGCATCGGTGGACAGGAACAACCGGCACGCCGGGTCGTCGTGGAAGCGTTCGACCAGCGCGCCGCGCTGCTCGCCCGGCACTTCGCCGCTGAACAGCACATGGCCCCAGTCGCGCTGCCCCGCGCCGCGGCCCAGGCGGCGGCGGATCAGCTCGTGCGTGCCCAGCCACTGGCTGAAGACCACCGCCTTGGCCTCGGGCGCTTCGAGCAACTCGTCGAGCACGGCCATCAGCTCGTCCACCTTGTGGCCGTGGTCGCTCTCGTGGTCGAGCAGCCAGGTGCTGTTGCAGGCCATGCGCATGTTCTGCAGGCAGATGTGCAGGCGCTTCTGGTCGCTGTCGGACAGGTAGCCGCTCTTGCGCCAGCGCGACACGATGCGCGCGACGATGTCGCCGTTCTCGTCGTGGTGCTCGCGCTGCTGCGGCGTCAGCGGCACGAAGATGCGGTTGTCGACGCGCTCGGGCAGCTGCGTCAGCACCTCGGCCTTGCGCCGGCGCAGCATCACCGGCGCCAGCGTCTGGCCGATGCGGTCCAGGCCGTGGTAGCCGATCACGCGCCCGGCCTCGTCGCGCTTCTGGTGCTCGTCGAGCAGCCGCCAGGTCGGGCCCAGGCGGTGCCGGTCGACGAACTGCACGATCGAGATCAGCTCTTCGAGGCGGTTCTCCAGCGGCGTGCCGGTGAGCACGATGGCATAGGGGCTGTCGATGCGCTTCAGCGCGCGCGCGGCGATGGTGTTCCAGTTCTTGATGCGCTGCGCCTCGTCGGCGATCACCAGCTCGGGTGCCCAGGCGGCGATCAGCTCGGCATCGCGCGCCAGCGCCTCGTAGTTGGTGATCCTGCAGAAAACGTCTTCGCGGTACTGCTGCTCGCGCCTGGCGCGCAGGCCGCCGACCACCTGCGGCTCGCGCCCGGTGAAGCGCGCGAACTCCTTCTTCCACTGGTGCTTCAGCGAGGTCGGGCAGACCACCAGCACGCGCTGCACGCCGAAGTGGCGCGCAAACAGCTCGGCCGCGGCGATGGCCTGGATCGTTTTCCCGAGGCCCATTTCGTCGCCGATCAAGGCGCGGCCGGCACGCGCGGCGAACAGCGCGCCTTCGGCCTGGTACGGATAGAGCTTCGTCTGCAGCAGCTTGGCCAGGCCCTTGTCGGCGGCGCCCTTCGGGTAGGCCTCGTTCAAGGCCTGCCGGCGGCGCTCGGCGTCGCGGATCTGCGCGACGAACTGCCAGACATCGTCGTGGCAGCGCAATTCGTGGCCGCTGACGGCGGCGGCGCGCAGCAGGCCTTCCAGGCCGTCGAGACGGTTCCAGGGCAAGGCCCAGCCGGCATCGGCGTCGAACAAGCGGCGTGCCTGCGCCAGCAAGGCCGGCGGGCAGCTCCGGCCGGCGCGAAAACGCACATGGCGCGCGCCGGCATAGTCGAGCCAGACTTCGCTGTAGGCCGGCTCGAAGCCGCGCGCCAGCGCCGCCTTGGCGCCGCGCCGGCGCGACAGCCGGGCGAGCGCGAATTCGATGTGTTTGCAGGTGCCCAGGTCGTTGGTGGCGAAGTCCGGGCAGCTGCAGAAGTTGCAGCCGGGCGCGCTGCCGCGGATGGCCACGCGGTAGTGCGTGCCGCTGGCCGGGTTGTGCACGCGGAAGTCAGAGAACACCGGCTCTTGCCCCAGGTTGTGCAGCTCGAAGCCCTGTTCGCTGCCGAACTGCCGGCGCAGCCCGGTCTGCCAGTCGGCCGCGGCCAGGCCGGCAGGGCGGCGCGTGCGCGACAGCCTCGGTTCGGCGGCCTTGTTCTTCTTGGCGGACTTGCGCTTGGGCGCGGCTTGGCGTGGCGTGGTGGCTGGCATGGCGGGGATCCGGGAAGGGTTGGGCGCTGCGTTAATGTGGAAGTCTTCCATGATCCGGGGCATTGCCCCGCACCATGAAAGTTGGCCTGGATTCTCCGCCGGGCGGGCGCTGCGGGATCAGTTCGACTCGCCTGCCAGCGCCAAGGCCGCTTCGATGAGCGCCTGCGAAACGCGGCAACCGTTGGCCTGCATGCGCTCCAGCGCCGCAGCGATGCCTTCGATCCTGCCGATGCGTTTGGCCTGCAGCAGCACACCCAATACGCCGAACAAGGGCAGGCCCTGGCGGACGGCCGCTTGGCGCCTGCGGCGCTCGCCGATCAGCACGCCGCAGCCCAGTGCGTGCGCCAGGCTCGAGGCCTGCGCTTCGCCCTCGTCGAGATGGCTGACCGCGGCGGTGTAGATGGCGTCATCGCGCCCGGGATGCACCTGTGCAGGCGCCTGCACGAAGGCCGCGATGTCGGCGGCGCCCGGACGCGAGCGATCGGCCGTGCTTTCTCCAGCACCACCTGCGGCACATGGACGGCATCGAAAACGGCGATGAGCAGTTGCAGTTGGCCGCATCCGGCCAGCGCGATCAGCGGCCCCGAGTCGCAGACGACGACAGGCCGGCTCACTTCGGCGCGTCGAAGGCGGCGAGCTCCTGTTCCAGCTCAGCCGGATCGTGATCGACCGCTGCGATGCCCTGCGCACCGAGGTGCGCCAGGAACTGCGGCAGGCTCATCCGTGCCAGCCTGGCCGCGCGCGCCGAGGTCAGCTCGCCGCTCTTGAACAGGTTGACGGCCAAGGCCGTATGGACGCCGGCCTCGAGCAACTCCTCGGTGAAGGGCACGCTGACAAACAGCGGCTGCCCGTGGCGGGTGACGAGCGCGAGCCGCCCTTCCTCGGCCTCGCGGCTGAGCTCGCCGGAGCGTTCGCGCAGTTCGCGGATGGTGAAGCTTTGCATGATGATTGCCAAACTGTGTTCCCCAGTATCGGGTCACAAGACGAGGTGTTCGTCAAGCGCCGTGGCGCGAAGTGGAGCCGATGCTTGCCGAGCCGCGCCCCTGCGTGAGCCACACGCAAACGATCGGAGTCGTGCACGCGACGCACCGCTGGATCGCGCAAGCTCAGTCAGTCCGCGCCGCGCTTGCCGCGGCAAATGCGCACGGGTCCAGCCGGTACAGCCGCGACAGCGCGTCGTACAGCGCCGGTGCGGCTTCGGCCACGGCGGCCGGGCGCTCGAAGAAGGCCTCGGTGGCGACGGCGAAGAACTCGGCCGGGTCGGTGGCGCCGTAGGCGTCGAAGGTTTCGCTGGCGTCCGGGGCCGGTTCGCGCAGCCGCGCCAGGCCGTCAGCCACCGCTGCCGCCCAGCGCCGGCGCGTCGCGGCGTCGCGCTGCCACGGGTGGCCGTCGGCGTCGCCGCCGTCCTGGTCGATCTGGTGCGCGAATTCGTGCAGCGCCACGTTGCGGCCGTCGTCGGGGTCGGCCGCGCCGGCCAGCACCTGCGCCCAGGCCAGCACGACCTGGCCCTGCGCCCAGGATTCGCCGGCCAGCAGCTGCGGCTCCTCGCTGACCACGCCGCCCGGCAGCAGCCGGCGGCGCGGCACGACGAAGGCATCCGGATACACCAGCACCTGGCGCAGCCGCGGGTAGCAGGCGTCGTGCGGCTGGCCCAGCAGCAGCAGGCAGGCATGCGCGGCCACGGTGACGCGGATCTGGTCGTCGATGGCCTGGCCGCCGCAGCCGATGAAGGGCTTGTCGGCGATGAACACCTGGATCAGCTCGCGCAGCCGCTGCTGCAGCGGCGCCGGCAGGCGCTGCGCCAAGGGCACGCGCTGCCGCAGGATGCGCGCCCAGGCGCGCGGGAAAGGCCGCCGGCGCAGCCGCCGATGGCGCCACCGTGTCCACCACGGCGGCAGCAGCACCAGCGCCGCGCCGCCGGCGCCGAGCAGCGCCGCCAGCCCGGCCAGCGGCCAGGCCGCCTGCAGTTCGTTGCCGTTCACCGGCAGCAGGTGGGCGCCATTGGCGCGGCTTCAAGGCACTGCGGGCCCGGGCGTGGCGGGCAACCGGGTTAACGCGGAGCCCGTTGCGTTGCATCGAGGCGCCCATGGTCCTAAGATCATTCATCGACCGGTGGGTCGATTTTGTTGTTGCCGACCCGGCGAGCACATCGGGAGACCAGATGAACGAGGCGCCGCTGTCGCCGCAACAAACCGCCGAATGGGTGCGCGGGCGCATGTCCGCCAGCGACCGCGCGCTGCGCTGGCTGGGCATGCAGGTGCTGCAGGTGGCGCCGGGCCGCGCGGTGCTGCAGATGACGGTGGGCGAGCAGATGCTCAACGGCCACGACATCTGCCACGGCGGGTTGATCACGACGCTGGCAGATTCGGCCTTCGCCTACGCCTGCAACTCCTACAACGAGCTGACCGTCGCCTCGGGCTTCGCCGTCGACCTGCTGGCGCCGGGCCGGCTCGGCGACGTACTCACCGCCACCTGCCACGAGGTGTCGAAGGCCGGCCGCACCGGCGTCTACGACTGCGAGGTGCGCAACCAGAGTGGGCAGCGCATCGCGGTGTTCCGCGGACGCTCCTACACCCTGAAGGGCAAGCCGGCGGTGGCCGGCTGAAGCCCCGAGCGAAAGATTGCAGCGAAGGACCGCGATGCCCGTCAAACAACCCTCCCCCGGCGACCTGGAAGCCATCGAACGCGCCAGCCGCGACGAACTGCAGGCGCTGCAACTGCAGCGCCTGCAGCAGACGCTGCAGCAGGCTTATGCGAACGTGCGGCACTACCGTCAGGCTTTCGATGCGGCCGGCGTGCACCCGTCGGACTGCAAGTCGCTGGCCGACCTGGCGAAGTTCCCGTTCACGACCAAGAAGGATCTGCGCGACCACTATCCCTTCGGCATGTTCGCGGTGCCGCGCGAGCAGGTGGTGCGCGTGCACGCCAGCAGCGGCACCACCGGCAAGCCGACGGTGGTCGGCTACACGAAGAAGGACATCGATACCTGGGCCGACCTGGGGGCGCGTTCGATCCGCGCCGCCGGCGGCCGCCCCGGCGACATCGTGCACGTGGCCTACGGCTACGGCCTGTTCACCGGCGGGCTGGGCGCGCACTACGGCGCCGAGCGGCTGGGCTGCACGGTGGTGCCGATGGGCGGCGGCAATACCGAGAAGCAGGTGCAGCTGATCACCGACTTCCGGCCCGACATCATCATGGTCACGCCCAGCTACATGCAGGTGATCGTCGAGGAGATGCAGCGCCAGGGGCTGGACCCGCGCGCCAGCTCGCTGAAGGTGGGCATCTTCGGCGCCGAGCCCTGGACCGAGGCGATGCGCCACGACATCGAAGTGCGCGCCGGGCTCGATGCGGTGGACATCTACGGCCTGAGCGAAGTCATGGGCCCGGGCGTGGCCAACGAATGCATCGAGACCAAGGACGGCCCGGTGATCTGGGAAGACCATTTCTACCCCGAGATCATCGATCCCGAGACCGGTGCGGTGCGGCCCGAGGGCGAAGAGGGCGAGCTGGTCTTCACCACGCTGACCAAGGAAGCGCTGCCGGTGATCCGCTACCGCACGCGCGACCTGACGCGGCTGCTGCCGCCCACCGCGCGATGCATGCGGCGCATGGGCAAGATCGTCGGGCGCAGCGACGACATGCTGATTATCCGCGGCATCAACGTCTTCCCGACGCAGATCGAGGAGCTGGTGCTGCAGCACGGCGCGCTGTCGGGGCAGTACCAATTGGTGATCACGCGCGCCGGTGCGCTGGACGAGATGCAGGTGCGGGTCGAACTGCTGCCGCCGCATTCGCAGGCCGAGCGCGACGCCATCGCGCACGAGCTGCAGCACCGCATCAAGACGCTGATCGGCGTGAGCACGACGGTCAGCGTCGGCGCGCCGGATTCGATCGAGCGCACGCTGGTCGGCAAGGCGCGGCGCGTGATCGACAAACGCCCGAGATAGAGGAGGCTCCGTGTACACGCAGGCAATGGACACGATGGCACGCGAAGGCGCGCCGAAGCTGGAGAAGGTGCTGAGCGCCGAAGAACAGGCGCTGCAGCAACGCTTCGACGCGCGCATCGATGCCGGCGACTTCATCGAGGCCAAGGACTGGATGCCCGACAACTACCGCAAGACGCTGCTGCGCCAGATCAGCCAGCATGCGCACTCCGAGATCGTCGGCATGCTGCCCGAGGGCAACTGGATCAGCCGCGCGCCGACGCTCAAGCGCAAGGCGATCCTGCTGGCCAAGGTGCAGGACGAAGGCGGCCACGGCCTGTACCTGTACGCCGCGGCCGAGACGCTGGGCAGCAGCCGCGACCAGATGCTCGATGCGCTGCATGCGGGCAAGGCCAAGTACAGCAGCATCTTCAACTACCCGACATTGACCTGGGCCGACGTCGGCACCATCGGCTGGCTGG
>OEIU01000509.1_pt1 | contig 35421 bp, 29 predicted proteins | sample 1539221 | NCBI WGS metagenome assembly OEIU01 (sample SAMN03792071, study PRJEB22550) | activated sludge metagenome | feature: wastewater treatment plant; material: activated sludge; isolation source: Wastewater treatment plant of a petroleum refinery complex | place: Argentina: Zarate | collected...
AAATCGGCGACCGGCATGCCGCGAAACGAGCGACCGGCATGGCGTGAAATACGCAACGTTAACTCATCGGCCAGAGTGCTCCCCTGTCCAGGAGAAGCCAGGAGTTCGAATCCCCTACGTGGCGCCACCACTTTGCACAGGTAGCTCAAACCGGTAGAGCGCTGCCCTGATCTTATATGTCCTAATCGTTACTCCAGTGGCCGCGGTTGGTAGAGTTCCGAAATGCCGCTAATCCCTGCTAATCCAGGTCTGGAGTAAGTGAGAGAACCCGGCTACTGAGGCGACGACTTGATGAGACTTGTGCTGGCCACAGAGAAATTGGTTGTTCAGGGACGCGCTCTCGTGGGCTTCCCTCTCCTGCTGGTGCCCTTTCTTGTTTCTCGAGGCCGTTACGTAGATGCGTTGTTGCGCGACTTGCGAGACATGGCATCCGAAAACGAATCGCTGCGCAGAGAACTCGATATTCAAAGAGCGATTAATTCTGGGTCGGTCGCTCAAATCCGGCGATAGAACCAACACTGCCGCCGAAATGCGTACGCAACTCTGCGATATGACTTGGGTAGTTCAGCGCGCCTTGTAAAAATACTCGACACCCAGTTAGGAAGTGGTTGGCTTCTTGGAGTATTGAAGTGAGAGATCCTCATCCTGCAAGATCTCTCTCGAAGAACTTAAACGTACGCTCGTCGAGGACATTCATGCGCACCGCAGTTTTCATGACTTTCGTGGTGGCTGCCGGATTGGCTCAACGAATCGAAGCACAAAACTCGATCCCCGACATATCAGGCGCCTGGAAGGTGTTCGAGCGCGATCAATGCAATATGCAGAAAAGGGACTGGAAGCTCGAGATTACTCAGAGCGGCGCATCGCTTGTAAGGAGCAGACAAGCCATCTTTCCTGATCCCAGTAACATTTCGCGCAACAGGTACCGTAGTTGCGGAAGGAATGATCGAACTCGTCAATCGAAGAGGCGACTTGTTGCGTGGGCAACTCAGTGCAGATGGATTGGCTATATTTGGACTTCGCAGTCAGGCCGACGGCAGTTGCGACATTGCCTTCGTAATGACCAAACCTGAGTTCAAAGGATCTGTATTTCAGCTGTTCCCGAAGCCTGGTGAGGCCGCGATATCAGTAGCCCGCGTGCAGAGACAGCAAGAGTCAGCGAATTCTCAGCAGCGTTGCGAACTGGCTCGATCTACAGTTGAACAAGCCTGTTCGCCCGCTGTCATGTCCGGTCCTACTGGTGGGTCGCTGTGCGCCTCCCAGCGAGCGCTGTATCAAAGCATGGGCTGTGACGGAGGAGATGCGGCGTCACCGACCGCAATGTTGACGCAGGGATTGCAAGAACTTCAAGCTCAACAACAAATTCAGGAACAGCAACGACTCGCACAGGATCGAGCTGGTCAGCAACTCGTGAACGACAATGGTTGTACAAGTGCGACCCAGATCTGCCGGCAAACACCCTCTCAATGCGAGGGCGCGCGTCAACTCATCGTACAAGCAGGTCTGCGCTGTCCAGACTTCGATGCTGTCGCCGCTCAGGCATCACTGTCACTGCAGCAGCAACGTAATGAGATTCATCTTCAAGCGCAGCAACAACAGCTTGAGCAAGAACGTGCTCGACTAGACGCCGAGAGTCGCCGCCAACGCGAAGAACTTGAGCGGCAGCAGGCATATCGAGCAGCATTAGCCGAACGAACTCGTAGCGCAGGATCTGCGCCATCTCCGCAAAACCATCCATTGAGTCCAGCGCAGGCCGGCAGGTTCGAGTGGAAACACTCGGAGCGATACATGCAGACGATGAGCGGTCAAAATATGAACTATGCCGTTTATGTGCAGAACACCGGCACAGTTCACATCCGATGTGGCGGGTTGGTTCAAGGCCAGGCATCGGGCGCGGGAGTACCCAGAGTGGCGCCCACAAATGTTCCAGTGGCACCGGGTCAGACTCAAGAAGTCGCCGTACTTCAAAACATTGTTCGTGGCTCCGGTAGCTATAACTTGAATTGCAGATCTTCTGATTAGAAATGCGCAAGGCGCAGGGACGATGTCCATCGTTACCCGCACTGCGCGCGGGTGCACCCGGCCCCTGGCTCTGTTGCAGCTGACATCTGTCGGTTCTCCTAGAACGACAGCACTACCGCAACTCCGACCGAGTCTTGCATCGACACCTTCGATGTACTCGACCCGGCGTCGTGGTGGATAGAGCTGAAGCGATCTCTTGACTCTCGGCATGGGTAACCCTGTTACGACGATTCAGATGGCCTGAAGAGGCAGGCGTTGCAAGTTCAACTCCTGCCCTGTGCACCATCTTCATGTTGGCCAGTAGCTCAGTTGGCAGAGCACTCCGCTGTTACCGGAGACGCCGCAGGTTCGAGTCCTGCCTGGCCAGCCAGATTCAATACACGTATTCAATGCGTCGTTAGCTCAGTTGGAACAGAGCACTGGTTTGCGAAGCCGGAGGTCGAAGGTTCAACTCCTTCACGACGCGCCACTCATGCACCCATCGTCTAGCTGGCCCAGGACACCGCCCCTTCACGGCGAGAACAGGAGTTCGAATCTCCTTGGGTGCACCAACCAACGCCCGACGCGGGCGCGCATCGATCTCGGATGGGAAGTCGTCTAAAGGCAGGACTGCGGACTCTGGCTCCGCCAACGTAGGTTCGACCCCTACCTTCCCAACCAATTTGTTCAATGGTGACGGTAGCTCAATCGGTTAGAGCCCCGGGCTGTGAACTCGGAGGTTGCGGGTTCGAGTCCCGCACGTCACACCACCAAAGGAGGAGCACCATGAGTCCGCACATTCTCGCGCTCGACGTCGCCGGCGCTCCGCACCGGTGGATCAACATGCGCATTGCAGCGCATTACTACGCAACCGACATGATCGCCTGGGCCACCGGCACGAATGAGTTCGTGCTTCGCGGTGGCATGCAGCGTTCGACCGGACTGCAGTCGATGATCTGCACGAACTCGATCATCGCGATCAAGGGACGGCAGTTCATCGTTCGCCATTTCGACCAGGTGCCGACACTGACCAAGGAGATGCTGATCGCCCGTGACCGCTACACCTGCGCGTACTGCGCGCAGCGGTTCCGGTTCGATCAGCTCGACATGGAGCACATCGTGCCGAGTTCGAAGGGCGGCGAGGACTCCTGGATGAACCTCGTCACGGCCTGCAAGGCGTGCAACAACCGCAAGGCCGACCGTACGCCGGAGGCCGCCGGCATGAAGCTGCACTACGTGCCGTACGTGCCGAACCGGTACGAGGCGTTCATCCTGAGCAATCGCAGGATCCTGGCCGACCAGATGGAGTTCCTGCTCCAGGGCGTGCCGAAGAACTCGCGAATGCATGCGGCAGCCTGATGAGGGCGGATGATCACTATGAGAGATGAAATCGGCGGGCGGCGCTCATGCCGCCCGCCTCCACACGAATTTCGATGTGTGCGCAATTGCTACGCGCTCATCGTCACCGCGGTCCTGATCAACGTTTGACGCCAGCGGCTGTGGTTCGGACCACACTGGCACGCGGCAGCACTGCTGCTCGGGTGTACCCGCGTCCGACGGGATCATGTCCTCCACTGCAATGTAGCTCAGTTGGGAGAGCAAGCAGCTCATAACTGCCGTGTCGAGGGTTCGACTCCCTCTATTGCAACGACCTGATAAGTCGTTACTAGGTAGCCGAAAGGCCGGGGTTCGAGTCCCCCTGTGGATGCCAGTTGCATCCTCACCGCGAGGCGCAAGCCTTGCATCCGAAGCTCCCCAGCGATCCCTGAAGGTGAATCACGCAAGTGAGGAGCCGTCATATCGCAGCGCGTACCACGCCTGTGCGTCGATGCTCGACGTGCGCCCGGTCCGGCGCGAAGGCGGTCGAAGAAGCGTTCGTGCCAGGCAGGCGCGAATGATGACGACCGCACTCGCGCCGGCGACGGCCACGAAGAACGCGATCCCCGTGCGGTAGGCGCGGGGCGGCTTCGGACTTATTCAAGAACTGCTGCCGCTGGATGGGCCAGCGGCGGCATTGGGCGATGAAACAAAGAAGGAGAATGACATGACGATGAAGCGAATCACTGTCGCCCAGCATGAACGTGCCTTGGTCTGGAAGAACAAGACCTTTGCAGGTGTGCTGGAGCCGGGCAAGCACTGGCTCATCGCGCCGATGAGCGACATCCAGGCGCAGCTCTACGACCTCACGGTCCCGGAGTTCGACCACGCACGCGTGGACTTCCTGGTGAAGGAAGCGCGGGAGACGATGGAGAAGTATTTCGACATCGTTGAACTCACGGACGGCGAAGCCGGCCTTGTCTACAAGAACGGCAAGCTGGCGGGCGTGCTCGCGCCGGGCAAGCGTCAGCTGTACTGGAAGGGTCCGATCGAGGTGAAGATCGAGAAGATCAATCTCGCTGGCGACCTGGAAGTCGCAGCGCCGCTGGCCAAGCTGCTTGCCCGCGCGAAGCAGCCGCTGTTGGCGCAGGCGACCGATGCGGTCAGCTCGATCGAAGTGCCGGACACTTCAGTTGCGTTTCTGATCGTGGACGGCAAGTTCGTGAAGCTGCTCGAGCCGGGTCTGCACGTGTTCTGGAAGTTCCAGCGCACGGTCAAGTTCGAACTCGTCGATCGCCGTGTGCAGACCATGGAAGTCTCGGGTCAGGACATCCTGACCAAGGACAAGGTCAGCCTGCGCGTCAACCTCACTGCCCTGTGGCAGGTGGAAGACGTCATCACGGCGCGTGCATCCCTGCAGAACTTCGTGGAGTACATCTACAAGGAACTGCAGTTCGCGCTGCGTGAGGCGATCGGCAGCCGTACGCTCGATGAACTGCTGGGCGCCAAGGGCGACCTGGATCGCGAGATCCAGGCCTCGACGCGCGGCAAGATCGAGCAGCACGGCATCAAGCTGGCCAGCGTCGGCATCAAGGACGTGATCCTGCCGGGTGAGATGAAGGAGATTCTCAACCGCGTCGTGGAAGCCGAGAAAGTCGCACAGGCGAACCTGATCAAGCGTCGTGAAGAGACCGCGGCAACGCGTTCGCTTCTGAACACGGCACGTCTCATGGACGAGAACCCGACGCTGCTGCGTCTCAAGGAGTTGGAGACGCTGGAGAAGGTCACGGAGAAGGTGGACAAGCTCACCGTCTTCGGCGGCCTCGACGGCGTGCTCAAGGACGTCGTGCGGATTCAGGTGCCGGCGAACTGATCGCGTCTGAGTGTCGAACGGGAGCCCGGTCAATGGTGGCCGGGCTTTCTTCAAAGAGAGGTATCACATTCACAAACAATCATCGGAGTAGCTATGCGTGAGGATATGTACAAGGTCATCGTCGAACGGCCGCGACGCGGAAAATACGGCTACGACGCCGCAATGACTTCGAGCGCCTCGATCTCCCGAACCGTCCTGTCGAGTTCGGCGGCAAGCAGGGTCGGCCCGAGCGCAGTGAACGTGTCGGCAAGCTGACGGTAATACCACAGCGTTCCTTCCTTACCTGCCGTGAAGCGGTCAAAGACAGCAATGCCGATGTACCGCAGGTCACTCAGGATTGCGCGCGCGTTGTGCAGTTTGTCGGCGCACGACACAAGGCGAATCGAGGCGGAAGCAGTCGCCAGGTGCGCGACGTACCGCTCCTTGCGCTCACGCCAGGGCGGCTTCGGATGCGTATCGGCATCGGTGCAGCCATTGACAATCTCGAGCACGGCCGGTCCGAATGCTTCCTGGATGTAAGCTCGCAGCGACGTAGCACCACCGGGATATTCCTCGGCCTGATCCTCGACGGAATCGTGCAGCAAGGCGGCAATCGCCTCATCCGCTGAGCCGCCGTGTTCGAGCACGAGACTGGCGACGCCCATCAGGTGAGAAATGTAGGGGATAGTGGTGCTCTTCCGCGTCTGCGCCGCGTGCAGCTCATTCGCGAACTGCAGCGCGGTGCCGAATCGACGGGAAAAATCGCGATCCTGTGGCATCACTTGCTCGGCTCCCGACGGCTCAATCGCCGTCATTGTCGTTGCACTGGGATTCGGGGTAGTCGGTATTAGATCCGCAGTTCCGACGCCAACTCCCGATATCTGCAGAACGCGTTGGCCATCTCCATCTGCCGCGGCGTCCGGCATTCCGGCTCGAACAACAGTGGCGAACCCACCAGCACGCAGACGCAGCGAGCCCGCGACGTTGCAACGTTCAGCCGATTGAGGCTGTACAGGAATTCCATTCCCCGCGGCGCATCCGCGTGTGACGACGTAGTCATGGAATAGAAAACGACGGGCGCCTCCTGTCCCTGGAATTTATCGACGGTCCCTACCCTCGCCCCGGGCAAGCGCTGCTGCAGTTCGAATACCTGAGCGTTGTATGGCGCGACGATCAGAATGTCGTCGAGGCCAATGGCCTTTTCCTCACCCTTCTGGTTGGTCCAGATCGCGCCTGACTCCAGAATCTCGGCAACCAGCTGCTGGATCAGATCCGCTTCTTCCGCCGAAGCGTTCTGGTTGCCTTCGTGAGATACCGGCACGAATCTCAATCCCGTCCCCGAGACGCGGCCTGCCGACTTTACGGTTTGCTGCTCGAGCCCAGCGTGAGGACTCAACCGGCCCTCGTAGAAAAGCTCGGAAGTGAGCGCGCAGATATCCGGATGCAGGCGCCACGTTTCCTCAAGGAACAGGCCCTTGTCCGCCGCGATGGTCGCGTGCCCCGCCAGAAGGTGTTCCAACGCCGACACACCCGTGCCATCCGGATGGCTTCCCTGCGTTGGCTGTTCGAGCTGCTGCGGGTCACCCAGAAGAATGAGCGTCTTGCAGGCCTGCGACACCGCCATCGCATTCGCGAGTGACATCTGCCCGGCCTCGTCCACGAACAGGACATCGACGATCTCGAATGCTTCCTTGCGAGCCCACAACCACGGCGTTCCCGCAGCGACATGGCACGTTGCACCCACCGCGGCGTAAACCTCTTCGTTGTTTTTCGCAAATCGAATGCGATGCACGTCCTCTTCCCTGTCCGCTGCCTTCTGCAGGCACGACAGCTCCATTCCGCAATCGTCGGCAGCCTCCACCACGGCATCCAGGAGATTGCGGATGACCTTGTGACTGTTCGCAGTGACGCCCACCGTCTTACCCGCGCCCACAAGTGCGCAGATCATGCGTGCCGCCGTGAACGTCTTGCCGGCACCCGGCGGTCCCTGAATGGCCAGCACGCCAGGTTCCAGATTTCGGGCGATCCGGGTTGCCGCCTCGACTGTCGTTTCGCCTTCACGATGCAGTAGCTCACCTGCGATCCGCGGCGCGCTTCTCTGCAACAGATCTCGCGCAGCCTGATATGCACCAGCACCTGTAAGCCCCGCATCTGCGGCATGCGAGCCGATCCTGAGCAGCGCCGCCGCAAGCTCTTCGGTGCCGACGACATCGTGTGCGAAAACACCTGCTGCATGCAGTGCCGCCGTGTCCTTGCGCTTCTTGATGTCGATCGTGCGGTCCTGCTGCGAGATGCTTTCCACCTTGCCGAACTTCTCACCGCCCACGCTGTAGAGAGAGTCGCCGCTTCTGAGATCCGTGTCCTGCTGCGGGAATCGATACCGATGAACAGGCGCCTGTTTCGTCCCGCCCACATTGTCAACGAACTCCAGGCCCGCCACGGCGGCACGCTCATCGACCAGATCATCGATCGACAGATCCCGCAGGCGGAAATACTCCCACCACACGGACTTCAACTCGCGCCGATGCCAGTCGAGCGTATTGGCGAGAATCCATCGGGCCTGCTGCTCGTCCGATCGCTTCGCAGCGTCGGAAGGGACGTCGGCCGTCAACCGGGCGATGAGTTCCGCCACGACACGCTGGCGTTCGTCCAGGACTTCGTTGACCTCGATGATCGGTGGCAGAGGTCGTTCGATCGCGGCACCCTTTGCAATGAGTTCGTTGCGAATCTTCTCCAGCCAATCGCGAAGTCTCGCTGCCGAAAGACAATCCTCCCGGTTGTAGCCGGCTATCGTTTCCCTGGCCGCCAGCGTGATACCCGATGGGTCGTTCAGCTCCAATGCCGCCTGCATGGCGAACAGTGCACGGCGTGCGTCGGCCAGCAGCGTGACGCGCGAAAATCCGTAGAAGACCTCCAGATCCTTGATTGAGTAGCGTTCCACACTGGCGCGAATCGCGCGCCGGGCAACTGCGTAAAGATCCACGAACAGTTCACCGCGAAGGATGCGGTCAACCTCGTTCTCTCGCGTGGCGTATCGCCCCATCAGCCGCTTCAACGTGCTCGGCTCGTAGGGCGCGTAGTGATAGATATGGAGGTCCGGATACCGCTGCCATCGGTCCATGATGAAGTCGATGAACTGCTCGAAGACTTTCTTTTCCTCGTCGCGATCGACGGCCCACGCTCCCACATAGTTCTCTTTGCCATCGTCGCCGGCAAAGACGTACCCGAATAGATATTCGAGACCACCTTCACCTACGAAAGGATCGCCTTCGATGTCGAAGAATACGTCGCCGATGGAAGGTTGCGGCAACCGGGCCAGCCCCAGCTTGGGTTCCGGCGCGATCGTTTCATAGACAGGGCGAGACTCGACACGTCCCATGACCTGCAGCCTCGCCTGTTCGCGCGTGCGCTCGTACGATTCCCGCGCGCCGCGTTCCGGTTTCCATGGCCAGGGCATCGGGACTTCCGCCAGCGATGCAACCGTCTGGACGTTGTTGCGTCGAAGCTCGGCGATCTGTATTCGGGAGATCCCCGCAACCAGGCACAGGTGGTCGTCAGAACGACGTCGCGCTTCGCAACTGCTTCGCCAGCGACAGATGTCGCAATGTTCCCTGGGTTCCGGGTACGTGTTGATGCCCTGCCTTTCCGTGAGCGCCCGCTCCATGGCCCGCTTGACGGAGCGGTAGTAGGCGCCGAAGGCGGCTGTTCGAAACTGTTGGGGTTCGAATCCCGAGCCCGGCGTCACTACGTACATGTATTCCGGCAATCGACCTTGCGCCTTCTGCAACAGATCCGAATACAGACTCAGCTGCAGGACCGTGCCGCCTTTAGTCTCGCGGGACAGCTTGGTGTCGATCACCTCGTAAGACCAGGTGCCCAGTACGCTTGGCGATTCCACACGGCGAAGAATGTCCGTGCGTCCGCTCCATCGGCCGTCGATGAATGCGCCTTGAACAATGACCGGCGCGCCCGCCCGCATCGCCGCCAGTGTCTGTTCAACTTGTGCGGGCGTGATGCCACGAGTCGCCTCGATTTCCGTCACGGCCCATCCGAGCGATCTCAGATGTTCAACGTAACCCCGCTCATGCGCAGCGCCGCGCTCCGTGAGAATCTCCAGAAACGGATCCCAGACCTTGGGCTTCTCCAGTCTTCCATCGGCCACCTCGACATCCAGGTTCGTGAGGTGCCGACAATTGAGATGCCCGACGAGGTCGCTGGCGCTGAGCTGAAGTGTCTCCCCGAACCGAATCATGAGTGTTGCTCCGCCGTTCCTTGTTGTTTCCGCTCTCCGCCGGCCTGGGGATGCATTCAAACAATCGCGAGTGTCAGAACGTGACACTTGTCCGCCTGCAGAGACCAGAAGTCACGTCGCAAATCCTGCTGACTGCTATTTGTACTGACCCGCTGCGTTCCTCAACCCGTCACGAACTGCGGTTCGCAGTGTTCAATCCAAAGGAGTCGCAAAACGTGACACTGCCCGAAGACTCCGTAGTCTGGCTCGCTCAGCTGGCGAGAGCGTGGAGTGTGTCCGGCAACATACATGCACCAAAACCTAAAAACTGGTTGGCACAAAAACCTATAGATCGAATAACACAACAACCTTGACATTGGATGACCTGAGACCCTGGAAACCGGACGCGCCATGGCCAGTCCCTCCGACAAACTCGCCGATTCCCTTGCCGCATTGAAGACGCTTCAAGACCACGGGCAGATTGCGATCCGCTCCGAGAAGCTCACGCGCACCCATCGCGAACGCCTGCTCGCCGGCGGGTTCATTCGGGAAGTCATGAAAGGCTGGTACGTTCCCAGCCGTCCGGATGACCCTGACGGCGAGAGCACGTCCTGGTATGCGTCGTTCTGGGACTTCAGCGCAGCCTATTTGAGCGAGCGCTTCGGTGACGAATGGTGCCTCAGCCCAGAGCAATCCATCGGCCTTCATACACGACTTGTTGCAGGAAGAGGCGGATGGCATCGCTCGGCTCGAGGCCGCATGCCGCCAGCACCCGGGTCGCATTGGCCTTGAGTTCTGAATCTATCTCACACTGCCGGCACGCCCGCGCATCCAGCGTAGCGGCGATGGATGGCGGACGGCTCAATCATTTCCGTATCACAGAGATCAGCCTGGACAAGGCAGCGCCAAGTTGCTCGATGGCCTGCGGTTCGGGCATCGGCAGCTTCAGGTATTTGCGTCCCGTGCTTGCATCGATCTCCACACGCGGCATCGAAGCTTCGCGAGTGGCGGCTGCCTGCGTATCCCCGCCTCCTCCATTCGACGAAGCGTCTGCAAGTGTCTCGATCAGTTTCAGACCCGCAGCCAGGAGGGGTTCCCATGGATTTTGCGCGGCCGCCATCGATTGTCGGGGAGCATTCCTGTCTTCACCAGCCGCCGGCGGCTCGCCGCTGGCTTCGGCAACCGTCGTGGCGACGACACGCTCCTCCTCCGAGCCGGTCTCCAGTTCCTGCGCCGGCACGGTCATGGCGCTCACGCTCTCCATGAACTTCTCCAGCTTCGATCCGCCGAGGAAGACCTCGCTCGCGCCGCCGTCCAACACACCGGCGAACAGCGACTTCTTGAACGCCAGCACGGAAAGCATGCGCTCCTCGATGGTGCCCTCGGCAACGAAGTTGACCACCTGCACGCTGCGAGACTGTCCGAGGCGATAGACGCGACCGATGCGCTGCTCGAGCACGGCCGGGTTCCACGGCATGTCCATGTTGATGACGACCGCCGCGGCATCCTGAAGATTGAGCCCGACGCCGCCGGCATCGGTCGAAAGAAAAACCCGGCAGGCTGGATCGGTGCGAAAACGATCGACGAGCGCCCCGCGCCGCTCGCTGGGCACCCCACCGTGAAACAGCACGTGGCCCCAGCCCTTCTGCTGCAAACGGCGAACGATCAGCTCGTGCGTGCGCACCCACTGGCTGAAGATCACGGCCTTCGCATCGGGCTGCTCGAACAGTTCACCGAGGAGTGTCGCCAGTTCGTCCACCTTGGAGCCGTGATCCGTCTGCTGATCGAGCAGGTACGTGCTGTTGCACGACATGCGCATGTTCTGCAGCGCGCAGGTGAGCCGACGCTGGTCGGCATCCGACAGGTAACCGGTCTTGCGCCAGCGATGCACGATGCGATCGACGATCTCGCGATTCTCATCGTGGTGTACCGTCTGCTCGGGCGTCATCGGAACGAACACGGTGTTGTCGACGCGCGGCGGGAGCTGGCTCAGCACCTCGGACTTGCGCCGGCGCAGCAGGATGGGATCGAGCGTCCGGCCGATCCGGTCGAGATCCCGATAGCCGACGACGCGACCGGACTCGTCCAGCACCTGGTGCGTGTGGCGCAGGCGCCAGGTGGGTCCCAGTCGGTGCCGGTCGACGAACTGCACGATGGAGACCAGCTCTTCCAGGCGATTCTCGAGCGGTGTGCCGGTCAGCACGATGGCGTACGGGCTCTCGATGCGTTTCAGGGCGCGCGCTGCCACGGTGTTCCAGTTCTTGACCCGCTGCGCTTCATCGACGATGACGACATCCGGCGACCAGGCCGTGATCAGGTCCAGATCCCGCGACAGGACGTCATAGTTCGTGATCTTGCAGAACCCGGGTTGCGCGTACTGCGATTCGCGCATCGTGCGCAATCCGCCGATCACCTGCGCATGCCGGTCGGTGAATCGTGCGATCTCGCGCTGCCATTGATGTTTCAGCGACGTCGGGCAGACGATCAGCACGCGCTGCGCGCCGAAGTGCCGTGCAAACAGTTCAACGGCCGCGATGGCCTGGATCGTCTTGCCCAGTCCCATTTCATCGCCGATGAGGCAGCGCCCCGCACGCGCGGCGAACAATGCCCCCTCCGCCTGATACGGATACAGCCTGGCCTTGACCAGCGTGCCGAGCGAGCGGCTGGCGGCGCCCTTCGGATAGGCCTCGTCGAGAATGCGCCGTCGTACCTGCGCATCGCGGACTTGCGCAATGAATCCGAGCGCGTCCTCATAGCAGCGGATCTCGTGATCTGCCTTGCCGGCCCGCATGAGCAGCCCGTCGATCTCGGCAATGCGATCGAGGGGTAACGCCCCGTTCGAACCGTTGAACACGCGGGCGGCATGCCGCGCCAGCGCTGGCGGACACTGCGACCCGGCGCGAAATCTCACCTGTCGTTCACCGGCGTACTGCAGATGGATCTCGCTGTACGCTGGATGGAATCCCTGCTTCAACGCCTTCGCGGCGCCGCGCCTGCCTTCCAGCCGGCCCAGGACAAACTCGATGTGCTTGCAGGTGCCGAGGTCGTTGGTCGCGAAGTCTGCGCAGGCGCAGAAGTTGTCGCCGACATTCGCGCCACGAATCGCGACGCGATAGGTATTGCCGCTGTGCGGATTGCCGACCTGGAACTCGGAGAACACGGGCTCCGAACCGATGTTCTCGAGCGTGAACGACTGGTCACGGCCGAACTGGCGGCGCAACTGCGTTTGCCATTCCTTGACGTCGAGATGGCCCGGCCGACGCAGGTACGACAGTCTGGAGACGCGCTGCGCCTTCTTCTTGTGTGCACGGCGGGCCGTGGCCGGCGAACGCGATTTCTTTCTCAGCGGCATGATCGGATGTTCCGGGACGAATGACGGAGACTCTTCCGCTGGTCGGTGCTCGTGATAGCCAGCCTGGTGAGTTTGGAGGGGGATTGTAGTGACTCAAAACCGGGCGCGTCGCGATCGTCAGCCTCCGAATAGTGATGCCACCGCTTCGATCGGCATCAACATCGTCCGTTCATCGATGGGGGACTCAAGGAAACCGTGTCGTTCGTAGAAGTGCTTCGCCTCATCGTCGATAGCATGAGCGAAGACGCCGCGCGCACCTGCAATTTCGGCTGCAGCGAAACACCGGCGCAGCGCATCCGCCAGCAGGTCGGTTCCGAGTCCCTGGCCCTGGAAACCAGCGTCGAGCGCCAGGCGCCCGATCAGCAGAAGCGGAACTTCCTCCGGCATGCCTTTGCGCAACTTCGCGGAAGGCAGGCCCTGGCGACGGACCATCGCCGTTGAGATCGCGTAGTAACCGACGACACGCGTTCGCTCCGCCGCGTCGCAGATCACATACGTTCTCGCCGAAAGCCCCTCGCTGGTATGCGCCCGGTCTTTCAGCCACTCATCCAGCGAAGCATGCTTGCCGTTCCTGAATCGGGAAACGTCGTGATGCCCTGCCAGCTTCTCTGGCGCCGACACTGGCTTCGGAGGAGCCTTCCCTCCGGGCATCACTTCTCCCAGGCAGGCTTGCGCCGCAGCAGCGCACGAACGGCTTTGGCAGGCTTTGCCGGGGCGTCCAGCATCCGCAGGAACTTGCTGTATGCATCGGCTTCCAGGAAGAAAAGACGCTGATCGAGAATGGTCTCTTCGGCACGCGCGCGTGCACTCTCGAGCATGAACTCCGAGAGCTTCTGGCCACGCAGCGAGGCTGCGCGATTGAGTATTTCCTTCGTCGATGCCGAAGCGCGGATCTGGATCAGCTCATCTTTGCGAGCAGCACTGGAAGTCATGGGAAGTCCTCGAATGCGACAGACGGAGCTTGAGCTTGCGTAATGACAACGTCAATACACGGCTATGTAGGCGGTGCTTTTGCCGGCAACGCCGCGCCGGTATTGCCAAGCAATGCATCGCGTCCGATACTCCTCCAATAAGAACAGTTCTCATTTGCAATCTGGCCGCTCTACTTCCCCATGCACGTCCCGGTTCTTCCCAGCGTCGAAACGCTCTACGCCGACCATCACGGCTGGCTCAAGAACTGGCTGCGTCGCCGACTCGGGTGTGCTCACCGCGCCGCCGACGTCGCACACGATACCTTTCTGCGCCTCCTGACCTGCCGCGACGCGCTGCAGACCATGCAGGAGCCGCGCGCGTATCTCACGACCACGGCGAACCGGTTGCTGATCGATCAATCGCGTCGTCGCATGCTCGAGCAAGCTTACGTGGCGGAGATGCAGCTGCTTGCCGAACGCATGCCTGCACAGCCGTCGCCCCATGAAATCCTGATGGCGGTACAGGCGCTGGAACAGATCGGCGCTGCACTGGACGGCGTTCCGCATCGGGTGCGCGAGGCGTTCCTTCGCCACTATCTCGATGAACAGACGCACTCCACCATTGCTGCCGCCCTCGGCGTTTCGACGCGGATGGTGCAGAAGTATCTGGTTCAGGCACTGCTGCAGTGTCGTGTGCGCTGTCCGGCAATGGTCGAGCACGGCGCCGGATCTCGCCACGCATGACCACGGACGCTGCCGCCGATCCGATCATCGAACAGGCCGCACAGTGGATCGTGCTGCTGACGAGCGACAGCGCGGCCGAGCGCGAACGCGCGCGCCTGGGGTTCGAAGACTGGAAGCAGGCTGATCCACGACATGCGGCCGCCGCGACCGAGATGGAACATTTCCTCGGACGTGTTCAGGTCGTACGCCAACAGACAGCTGGCAGCAGCCGTCCGGCGCGCGCAGCGCTCGACGCCGTTTTCGGCCGCGCACGCAACCGCCGTCGCACGAAACGGACCGGCACGACACTCGCCGTCCTGCTGACGCTCGTCGCAACGACGTGGCTGACGCTGCGCGCGTGGCCGCCCGCGTATCTGACTGCTGACTTGCGGACGGCGCGCGGCCAGTGGGAAACACGCACGTTGTCGGATGGCACGCACCTCACCGTCGGCAGCGAGGGGGCTGTGAATCTGCGCTACGACGAGCGCCAGCGAACGGTCGAACTGGTTCAGGGCGCGATCCTGGTCGAGGTGGCTCATGACACTGCGCGTCCCTTCATCGTGACGACGACGGAAGGCAACATCCGCGCACTCGGCACGCGTTTCACGGTCGAGCGACGCAAAGCAGTCACTATCCTCAGCATGATGGAGTCGCGCGTTGCGGTGCAGACGGCCGTGCAACGCGACACGCGCAGCAATGAAGTGAAGGAAGTCGGCGCCGGTCAGCGCGTCCGCATCACCGCCAAGGACGTCAGCTCCGCCGAAAGCATCGACGCCCGTGCCCTCGCTGATGCCTGGCAGTACCGCCAGCTCGTGATCAGCGACCGTCCGCTCGCCGCAGTACTGGACGAACTCGGCCGGCATCGTCCCGGCCGGATTCTCTACGATTCCGCCGAACTCGAAGGCATCCGCGTCAGCGCCGTGCTGCCGCTCGACGACACGGATCGCGCGCTGCAGCTGTTGCAGGACAACTTCCCGACGCTGCGCGTGCGCAGGCTCACTCCGTATCTCCTGTGGGTGAATCAGCCGGCGGACTGATGCGGCGGCAGTTCCGCTTTTCGTTTCTCGCTCGTCAACACGAGAGAGCAACGAACCCGAGGATCCGCCGCACATGCCCCTGCTGTCGACCCAAATTCCCGTCGGTATCGCCCGGCCGCGCCTGACGCCGCTGACGCTCGCCATCCATATGGCCATGGCCGTCCCGCTGGTCATGAGCGCATCCGCGCCGGCGGTCGCCCAGTCCGCAGCGCGGAGCATCGACTACGACATTCCTGCCGGCCCGCTGGCCGACGCCCTGAACCGCTTTGCGCAGCAATCGGGCGTGGCCATCGTGCTCGATTCCAGCCGCCTGCAGGGTCTGCGCGCTCCGGGCCTGCAAGGCCGTTACGGTATCGATGAGGGTTTCGCGATCCTGTTGCGCGGCAGCGGTTACGCAGCCGCGCAAACGGCATCGGGCTACGTGCTGCGCGCCGCGACGACCTCGTCCGGCGCGACGACATCGGTACTGCCGACCGTGAAGGTGCAGGACACCGTGTCCGACGGAACCACCGAAGGAACCGGTTCCTACACCACCGACTCGACGTCATCAGCCACCAGGCTCGATCTATCGCTGCGGCAGACGCCGCAGACGATCACCGTCGTCACTCGCCAGACCATGGACGACTTCAATCTCGACAGCATCAACGACGTGCTGTCCAGCACCAGTGGCGTGTATGTCTTCACCCGCGGCAGCAACGGCTCGTTCTATTACAGCCGCGGTTTCTTCATGCAATCGCAATACGACGGCATTCCCGTGACCAACGGGCTGAGCGAATGGAACCGCAATCCGCCGCCCGACAGCGCCCTGTTCGATCGCGTGGAAGTGCTGCAGGGCGCGTCCGGCCTGCTGAGCGGCGCCGGCGATCCGGGCGGCACGGTGAACATGGTGCGCAAACGTCCCACCGCCGATTTCCAGGCGTCCGTCGAACTCGGGCTCGGTTCCTGGGATGGCAAGCGTCTCGTCGGCGACATCGCCGGACCGCTGAATTCCTCCGGCGCGCTGCGCGCACGCGCCGTCGTTGCGCTGGACGATCGCGATGCATTCGCCGACCACGGCTACGATCGCGTGAACCTCTACTACGGCGTGCTCGAAGCAGATCTCGGCGAACGCACGATGCTGACGGCCATGGCGCAGTTCCAGCGCAACGAATCGCGGACTCACTACGGCATGCCTGCGGCGCCGGACGGCAGCGATCTGAACCTGCCGCGCTCGACTTTCTTCGGCGCGAAATGGGGCACTCAGGAAAAGGAGAACGGACTCTATACGCTGCGGCTGGACCAGGAACTGGGAGCGGAATGGACGCTGCGCGCCGCCTACATGCACGGCGAGACGCACGTCGACGGCTGGCAGGTCTACACCTGGGACACCGAACCGCTCGATGTGGGAACGGGCGACGGACTGGACCTGAACTACAGCGACATCGTGCGCCGATTCGACAACGACTCCGCGGATATCTATGCCACCGGCCCGGTACGGCTCTTCGGCCGTACTCACGAACTGGTGTTCGGCCTCAACGGCACGCGCATGGACGGCGACTATCGCAGCGCTTACGACTATTCGCTCATCAACATCTACACCTACCGCTACGACAGTATTCCGCAACCCGACCTGCCGCTCAGCGACTGGGACGCCGACGACTACATGCGGCAATACGGCTTCTACACCGCCGGCCGCTTCAGTCTGTCCGATCCGCTGAAAGTGATCCTCGGCGGTCGCGTGTCCTGGTACGAAGACAACTATGGCGGCAAGGAATCGGGTGTCATCTCACCCTACGCGGGCGTGGTGTTCGATCTGAACGCCTGGTCTTCGATATACGCCAGCTACTCCGACATCTTCATGCCGCAGACGGCGTTGAAAAAAGATGGCAGCACCATCGATCCGGTGGTCGGCAACAACTACGAGATCGGCATCAAGGGCGAATTCCACGACGGCCGGCTCAATGCCGCGCTCGCCCTGTTCCGTCTCGAACAGACCAATCTGGCGAAGGAGGATCCGTCCGTTCCTTTCGATCCGGACAACATCTGCGGCGGCTACTGCTACCTGGCGTCCGACCTGGTCTTCAGCCAGGGCGTCGACCTGAGCGTGAACGGCGAAGTGCTCAACGACTGGCAGCTCATGGCCGGCTACACCTATGTGCATCGCGAGTACGGCAGCGGCGCATCCGACGGCAGGGCCTACGGCACCGATCAGCCCGAGCACATTCTGCGGGTGTCGACGCTGTACCGATTGCCGGGCGACCACTGGAGCGTGGGCGGCAATGTCCGCGTGCAGAGCAAGATCTACAACGAGGGCGACACTTTCAGAACGCAGCAGGACGCGGTGAGCATCGTCGGCCTCACGGCCGGCTACAACTTCACCGAGAAATCCGAACTCAGCCTGCAGATCGACAATCTTTTCGACGAGAAGTACTACGACACCATCGGCTATCCCGGCTACGCCAATTTCTATGGCGAGCCGCGCAAGTTCTGGGTGAGCTTCAAGCAGTCGTTCTGAAGCTTCGCTGTGGGGCCGGCTGAAGCCAATGGCATTGGCTCAAGGATTTGCTCTGCCTGTGGGGCCGGCTTCAGCCGGCCTGAAAACAGTCAGGCTGAAGCCTGACCTACAGAAAGAAACCAAACCAGCCCTCCGCTCAATCCTTCGCAGCCACCTGTTCGCGCCATCTCGCTGCTTCCCGCGCGCGGGCGCTTTGCGGTGCGAAGGCGCGCCAGAACTCATCCGCCGAACCGAACAGCGCGGCAGCCTGTTCGGCATTTCCCTGTGCCAGCGCCAGCCGGCCGCGCTCCGCGAGAATTTCCGCTAGCACCGGCGTCATGCGGACCGCAAGCGTACGCTGGGTTTCCTCCGCCTTCTGCAGCGACGACTCGGCCGAGGCGAGATCGCCTGCAGCGAGATGAACTTCGCCCAGGCCCGCGAGTGCTGCGACCAGCGAACGCGTGGGCGGTCCGGCTGCGGCGAGTTCGACTGACTTGTCGAAGTGGGTCCTGGCAAGTTCGAGATCCTTTCGCGCCAGCGCGATCATGCCCAGCCCCGCATGAGAATCCACGGCCGCAGGTCCGGTCGAGGCAGCGGCGAGAGTCCGATCAAACTCTGCCTTCGCTTCATCGAGCCGTCCGGCCAGCACCAGTGCATTGCCATGGGACGACGTTGCGTTGGCGATCCAAGGCCCGCCCGAGGTGTCGAGGCGCTTCATGTCGGCCAGCGCTGTCGCGAGATTGGCCACGGCTTCGTCGCTGCGGCGCGCCGTCATCAGGGCGATTCCCAGCGAGGCGCGCACACGCGATAATCTCGGGCTCTTCGATGCTGGCGATGATCTTCAGCTTCCCGCCGCAGCCGGCGCAGGCGTCGATCTCGATACCGAATACGCGCTTGAGGCACTACGCCCAGCTCATCGCCACATGACGCGGTGTCGAAGGGTCGTCCTGTGGCTTGGCTCCCATCCCCCGATGCGCCGGCGTCACCAGCGCACGCAGTTTGCTGTGCGGGGCGAACACCCCATGAAATCGGGTCAGGTGCGTCCGCGGTGGCGGCACGGCGTGCAATGAGAATCCGCCCGCAGTGGCAGCGCAGCGATGATCGTCCGTCTCCGGCCTTGCCGGCAGGGGTCTGCAACGTGAACAGCTTCTGTCCCGCCGACCGACGGCAAGAGCGTCAGCGACCGGACCGTCGACCGCCGGCAGGTTTGCGCCGGCTGGGCGATGAACCCGTGTCGCGCGGGCCTTTGCGTTCGCGCGAATTCCGCGGCTCTGCGGCGCGCACCGAACGCTTGGCCGGTTTGCGCTGACGGTCCGCCGCGACGCGCGGGGCGCGAACCCGACGTGTCTCGGGCACCGGCTTCACGAGTCCGGCGAGTTCGTAGAGTCGATCCACGAGATGTTCGGGAAGCGCCTGGTGCTTGCCTCGCGGCAGATCGCGCGGCATTTCCAGGTCCGCGTATTTCACCTGCATCACGCGGCTGACCTTGAGGCCCTGCGTCTCGAACAGCGCACGCACGGCGGCCCTGCGGTGCGAGTGCGCGGCCTCGACCCGGAACCAGCGATTGGTGCCCTCGCCGCCCGCCGGTTCGATGCTCTCGAACGAAACCGGCTGATCGTTGAACTGCGTGATGCGCGGCAGCGTGTCGGGATCGAAATCCGGCGACGGCACCAGGACCCGCGCGACATAGGCGGAAGGAATCTGTTCGGAGCGCCGACGCAATGCATCCGCCAGCCGGCCATCGCTCGTCAGTACCAGCAGGCCGCTGTCGCCCGGCTGCATGGTGTTGATCGCGAGCCAGCGCGAACCGCGCACGACCGGCAGCCGTTCCATGACGGGCTCTTCGGCAGCGGAATCGGCGGGTGCATCCGTTTGAGCCTGCACCGGCTGGCCCTGCGGCTTGTGATACAGCAGCACGGCGGCCTTGCCGGACGTCTTCAATCGGGCCGTGACGTCCTGGCCATCGACACTGACCCGATCGCCGTCCTTGTAGCGATCACCGGGCTGGGCGGGGCGGCCGTTCAGCAGCACGCGTCCGGCCAGCATCCACTTCTCGACTTCGCGACGCGAACCGAGGCCGTGGTGTGCCAGGAGTTTGTGCAGGCGTTCGGATTCGTTGCGCATCGAGTGCGTCAACGTCACTCGGACGGCGGTTCGCGCACCGCGTGACTGCTGTCGTCGGGATCGGATTCGGCGGACGCGACCAGCGTGGAGTCGTCGGCATCGTCGCCATCGTCCTCTTCGGTGATCTCCTCGCCTTCATCGCCGTCGGCCGACAGTTCGCCTTCGGCTTCTGCCGTCGTCTCGGTGTCGGCGGCTGCTTCCGTCTCGCCGCCCTCACCCTCGGCCGGTTCCGTCTGCGGCACGTCGCCCGCCGGCAGTTCGAGCTGCACGCCGATGTTCTCAACATCGCGCAGATCGGCCAGCGTCGGCAGCTGGTCGAGGCTCTTGAGGCCGAAGTAATCGAGGAACTCGCGGGTGGTCCCGAGCAGTTCCGGACGTCCGGGCACTTCGCGATGGCCGACGACACGAATCCAGTTGCGCTCCTGCAGCGTGCGCATGATGGTCGAGCTGATCGCAACGCCGCGGATCTCTTCGATCTCGCTGCGCGTGATGGGCTGGCGATAGGCAACCAGCGCGAGCGTTTCCAGCAGCGCGCGCGAATAGCGCGAAGGACGCTCCTGCCACAGCCGCGACACGACATCGACACAGCGCGCGCGCACCTGGATACGCCAGCCGCTCGCCACCTGCAGCAGTTCGATGCCGCGGTTCTCGTAGTCGGCCGCCAGCAGATCGAGCGCTGCCTGGAGCTGTTCCGGCGTCGGGCGCTCGCGCTCTTCGAACAGGTCCAGCAACTGCTGCGTCGTCACGGGACGGCCCGCGGCCAGCAGCGTGGCCTCGATGGTGTGCTTGAGATCGATGTCGTTCATTGATGATGCCTCCGGCGCGGTTTCGGTCGCGGCACCAGTCACTTCTTCAGCATTCGCAGACATGGATTACTTCGGCTCCGATTCAGAATCCGCGACCGCAGCGTCGCGATTGTCGGTATCGACGGCTTCGTCCGTCATCCTGTCACTCTCCGGCGACCCTTCCTCCGGAAGGACCGGAGAATCGCCGACAGCGGCGTCGACGATCCCGGTCGCTGCGACGACTTCTGCCGCCGGCGCTTCGTCCGACTGTTCGGCGATGTCGGGCTCTTCATCGTCGATGACGTTTTCGTCGGGCAGTTCGGGCTGCGCCAGCGCCGCTTCGTTTTCCGCATCGGCAGCCGACTCCGCCGACTCGTCGGCGACGACGGCCAGGCGGCGTGAACCGGACGCCGGACGCACGTGCAGCGGCGCATACGGCTCCGCCTGCACGATCTCGATCAAGCCTTCCTTCATGAGTTCGAGGATGGCGCTGAACGTCACCGTCACGCCCATGCGACCTTCTTCGGCACGGAACAAGGTCGTGAACTCGACGAACGCCGCCTCGCGCATGCGGCTCAGGATGTCCGACATGCGCTGGCGCACCGACAGGCGTTCGCGCTGCACGTGATGGTGCGCAAACATGTCGGCGCGAACCATCACGTCCTTCAGCGCCAGCAGCATCTCCTGCAGCGACACCTGCGGCTGGATCTTCACGACCTTGCGTTCGACCAGCTCCACCGAGGTCGGCATCGTGTCGCGCTCCATGCGCGGCAGACGATCGATGTCCTCGGCGGCCTTCTTGAAACGCTCGTATTCCTGCAGGCGGCGGACGAGTTCGGCGCGCGGATCTTCTTCGTCGGTGCCGTCGGCCGACGGCGGCCGCGGCAGCAGCATGCGCGACTTGATCTCGGCAAGCATCGCAGCCATGAGCAGGTATTCGCCGGCCAGTTCGAGCTGCAGCTCCGACATCACTTCGATGTACGACATGTACTGACGCGTGATCTCGGCGATCGGAATGTCGAGGACGTCGAGGTTCTGGCGCCGGATCAGGTACAGCAGCAGGTCGAGCGGACCTTCGAAGGCTTCGAGAAAGACCTGCAGCGCATCGGGCGGGATGTACAGATCGCGCGGCAGCTGGGTCATCGGTTCGCCGTCGACGACGGCGAACGGCATTTCCTGCTGCTGCGGCGGCGGATCGAATTCGAAGCCATCGGCTTCGAGCTGCGAGCCGGTGTCTTCGACCAATTTCAGTTCTGGTTTCATCGGTAATTCATGCCCATCGCCTGATGGACTTCTTCCAGTGTCTGGCGCGCCACGTCGCGCGCCTTCTCGCAGCCCTCGGCGATGATCGCCTTGACCAGGTCGCGATTCTCCTCGAATTCCTGTGCGCGTCCACGGATGACGGTGATCTCGGCGACGAGTACGTCGGACACGCGCTTCTTGCAGTCCAGACAGCCGATGCCGGCGCTGCGGCAACCCTGCTGCACCCAGGCCTGAGTCTCGGCGTCGGAGTAGATCTTGTGAAGGTCCCACACCGGGCACTTGTCGGGATCGCCCGGATCGGTGCGCCGCACGCGCGCCGGATCGGTCTGCATCGCCCGGAGCTTCCTGGCCACCGAATCGGGATCTTCGCGCAGGCCGATGGTATTGCCGTAGGACTTCGACATCTTGCGGCCGTCGAGGCCGGGCACCTTGGGCGTGGCCGTGAGCAGCGCTTCCGGCTCGATCAGGATGCTGCGGCCCGTCCCTTCGAGATAGCCCTGCAGCCGCTCGCGATCCGCCAGCGTCAGGCGGGCATTGCCGGCGAGCATGGCCTGCGCTTTTTCCAGCGCCTGCGCATCACCCTGCTCCTGATAAAGCTTGCGCAACTCCTTGTACTGGGTGCCGTTGCGACTGCCGAGACCCTTGATCGCCTTCTCCACTTTCGCTTCGAAGTCACGCTCGCGTCCGTAGACATGATTGAAACGGCGCGCCACCTCGCGGGTGATTTCGACATGGGCGATCTGGTCCTCGCCCACGGGCACGTAGGCCGCCTTGTAGAGCAGGATGTCGGCGCTCTGCAGCAGCGGGTAGCCGAGGAAGCCGTACGTCGCCAGATCGCGATCACGCAGTTGCTCCTGCTGATCCTTGTAGGTGGGCACGCGCTCGAGCCAGCCGAGCGGCGTGATCATCGACAGCAGCAGGTGCAGCTCCGAATGCTCCGGCACGCGCGACTGGATGAACATGGTCGAGTTCGCGGGGTTCAGGCCGGCGGCCAGCCAGTCGATCACCATCTCCCAGGTGTTCGATTCGATGTTCGAGGTGTCGTCGTAGCCCGTGGTCAGCGCATGGATGTCGGCGACGAAGAAATAGCACTCGTACTGGTACTGCAGCTGCGTCCAGTTCTTGAGGGCACCGAGGTAGTTGCCGAGATGCAGCGCGCCGGTGGGGCGCATGCCGGACAGGACGCGTCGGTTGCTGGTATGGGTCGCGCTCAAAACAGATCCCTGCAGACATCCGGGCGCTCGCGCGCGGCTCGGATGCATGACGTTCTAGGGTTGGTTTATCAGAGTCTTACGCCGTCTTCTTGAACGAGAACAAAGCAGTTTTGACGGCCGCGGCATTATACGCAGCTTGACAGCTCCGTTGATCCGCACCCGCTACTCGAAGGTGCTGACATCGCCCTTGCCGCGACGGGCGATCACCGGCGCCGGACCCGCCAGGTCGATCACGCTGGTCGGCTCCAGGCCGCAGTTGCCGCCATCGACGACGGCATCCACCGCGTGCAGCAGCCGGTCCTGGATCTCGCGGGCATCCGTCATGGGCAGATCCTCGCCGGGCAGCAGCAGGGTCGAACTCATGATGGGCTCGCCCAGTTCGGCCAGCAGCAGGAGCGGCACGACATGATCGGGTACGCGGATGCCGATCGTGCTGCGCTTGGGATTCTGCAGACGCCGCGGCGTTTCCTTCGTGGCATCGAGGATGAAGGTGTAAGGCCCGGGCGTGAAGGCCTTGAGCGTGCGGTACTGCTGATTGTTCACGCGGGCGTACCTGGCGATCTCGGAGAGATCCCGGCAGACCAGCGTGAAGTGATGGTGCTTGTCGGTCTGGCGGATGCGCGAGATGCGTTCCATCGCCGCCTTGTCCCCGATATGGCAGCCCAGCGCGTAGCAGGAATCCGTCGGGTAAACCACGATGCCGCCGGCCCGCATGATTTCCGCGACCTGCCGGATGAGGCGCGGTTGCGGGTCTTTCGGGTGGATTTCGAAGAAACGGCTCGTCATTGCTCGTGCTGGACCGGCATCTGGGCGGATCGGTTGACAGCGCATCGGGGAAATCCCGCGCGCCGATTCAGGCGGTCGACGGCCAACTGTCAACCGGCAACCATCCGGGTATCATACCCGCCCCTTCGCCGGGCCCGCCGCCACGACATGCAGCTGCTGTTCGACTTCTTCCCGCTGATCGCCTTCTTCGTCGCCTACAAGTTCGCGGGCATTTTCGTCGCGACCGGCGTCATCATCGCTGCCGTCATCGTGCAGACGGCGGTGCAGTGGTTCCGTCATCGCAAGGTCAGCACGATGTCGCTGATCTCCGCGGCGCTGGTGCTGGTGTTCGGCGGGCTCACGCTCTGGATCCACGACGAAGCCTTCATCAAGTGGAAGGTGACCGTCGTGTACTGGCTGTTCGCCGCGGGCTTCCTCGTCAGCCAGTTCGTCGGCGAGCGTCCGATCATCCAGCGCATGCTCGACGGCAACGTCACGCTGGAGCGGCCGCTGTGGCTGCGGCTCAACACCGTGTGGGCGCTGTTCTTCCTGGCGCTCGGCGCCCTCAACATCTACGTGATGCACCACTTCAGCACCGACGCCTGGGCCAAATTCAAGGTCTTCGGCGTGATCGGCCTGACGCTGGTGTTCACGGTGCTGCAGGGCATCTGGCTGGCGACGAAGCTGCCGGCCGACGAGCCGAAGACCGGCTGAACACAGGAAATTCTCCAGTGACCCGCGCCGAAAAAATCTGCGCCCGGCTGCGCAGCGCGCTGCACGCCGATGCGGTGGATCTCATCGACGACAGCCACCTGCACGCCGGTCACGCCGGCGCGCGCGACGGCAGAGGTCATTTCCGGGTCCGCATCGTCTCGCCCGATTTCGAAGGGCTGCGGACCGTGCAACGCCATCAACTCGTGTACCGATCGCTCGGCGACCTGATGCAGACCGACATCCATGCACTCGGCATCGCCGCGCTCACTCCCGCCGAAGCCCGTACTTCCGATTGAACCCACGCAAAGGATTCTCATGAACCGCCGTCTGTCTCCCTTCGCCTTTCTTGCCCCGCTGCTGCTGCTGGCCGCCTGCGGCAAGGCGGCCGCACCCACGCCGCCGGCCGAGTCCGTCGCCACCGTGAACGGCAAGGCCATCAGCAAGTCGCAGTTCGACCTCTACGTCGCCAACATCGAGCGTCAGGCCGGTCGTGAGATTCCTGCCGATCAGAAGTCGCAGCTGCTGGATCAGTTCATCGGCATGGAACTGGCCGCCGATGCGGCCGAGAAAGCGGGGATCGCCAAGGACTCCCAGGTCGCGGACCAGCTCGCACTGGCGAAGCTGAATGTCATCGTCGATGCCGGCCTCAAGAAGTATCTCGATGAGCATCCCGTGACGGACGAGGAACTCAAGCCCGAATACGATGCCCAGGTGGCCGCGATGCCGCGCGAATATCACGCGCGCCACATCCTCGTCGATGACAAGGCGACCGCGGATGCGCTGACGGCGCAGCTCAAGGGCGGCGGCGATTTCGCCAAGCTCGCCAAGGAGAAGTCGAAGGACTCCTCCAACCAGAACGGCGGCGATCTCGGCTGGTTCACGCTCGACACCATGGTGAAGCCGTTCGGCGATGCGGTCTCCGCGCTGCAGCCCGGCCAGATGACGGATCAGCCGGTGCAGAGCCAGTTCGGCTGGCACATCATCAAGCTCGAAGAATCGCGCGCGCCGGCCCCGCCGGCCTTCGAGGAAGTGAAGGATCGCGTGAAGCAGCTCGTGCAGCGCAAGCGCCTGCAGTCGTATCTGGACGAACTGCGCAAGAACGCGAAGATCGAGAAGAAGATCTAGTGACGAAAGTGACGTAAGTCACGACAGTGACGAAGGTCGGAACGAGCGCGTTCTGACCTTCGTCACTTGCGTCACCGTCGTGACTATCGTCACTGCTGCGCCAGCAGCTTCAGAAATCCCGCCTCGTCCAGTATTTCGACGCCCAGCTCCTGGGCCTTCTGCAGCTTCGAGCCCGCTTCGGCGCCGGCCACCACGTAGCTGGTCTTCTTCGACACACTCCCTGACACCTTGCCGCCCAGCGCCGTGATGCGATCGCTGGCCTGATCGCGGCTCATGCTGTCGAGCGTGCCCGTCAGGACGAAGGTCTTGCCGCTCAATGCGCCTTCCGCAGGTCCGGTACGACGGGCGTGCACCGGCCAATGCACGCCACGTTCGCGCAGGTCGACGATCACCTGGCGGTTCTGCGGCTGCTGCAGGAAGTGATGCACGTGCGCGGCAACGATCGGGCCGACGTCCGGCACTTCCTGGATCTGTTCCTCGGTCGCCTCCTGCAGCGCTTCGATGGTGCCGAAGTGCGCTGCCAGCGCGGCGGCCGTGGCCTCGCCGACATCGCGAATGCCGAGCGCGTACAGGAATCGGCTGAAGGTCGTCTTCTTGCTGTGTTCGAGCGCGGCCAGCAGATTCGCCGCGGATTTCTCGCCCATCCGTTCCAGTTCGCCCAGCTGTTCGAGCGTCAGTCGATACAGATCGGCGGGCGTCTCGACCTGGCCGCCATCGACCAGTTGATCGATCAGCTTGCTGCCGAGGCCTTCGATATCGAGCGCGCGACGCGAGGCGAAATGCCGCAACGATTCCTTGCGTTGCGCGGGACACACCAGCCCGCCGGTGCAGCGTGCCACTGCCTCGCCTTCCACGCGCTCGACGTCCGAACCGCACACCGGACATTTCGCCGGCAGCTGGACTTCGAGTGCGGATGCCGGACGCTTCTCCAGCATCACCTTCACGATTTCCGGGATCACATCGCCGGCACGGCGGATCACGACGGTGTCGCCGATGCGGACATCCTTGCGACGGACTTCATCCATGTTGTGCAGCGTCGCGTTGCTCACGGTGACGCCGCCGACGAACACGGGCTCCAGTCGCGCCACCGGCGTCAATGCGCCCGTGCGACCCACCTGGAACTCGACGCCGCGAACGACGGTGTTCTCTTCATGCGCCGGAAACTTGTGCGCAATCGCCCAGCGCGGCGCGCGCGCGACGAAGCCGAGGTCGCGCTGCTGCTGCAGGCGATTGACCTTGTAGACCACGCCATCGATCTCGTACGGCAGCTTCGCGCGCTTCGTACCGACGTCGCGGTAGTACTCCAGACAACCCTGCGCTCCCTGCACGACTTTGAGCAACGGCGAGATCTTGAGCCCCCATTCGCGCAACTGTTCGAGGGATTCCGAGTGCTTTGCGGGAAGCTTCCAGCCCTGCGCTTCGCCGACGCTGTAGAAAAAGACATCCAGCGGCCGGCTGGCGGTCAGGCGCGGATCGAGCTGCCGGATGCTGCCTGCAGCTGCATTGCGCGGATTGACGAACACTTTTTCGCCGGCCGCCAGCGCCTTCTCGTTCATCGCCTTGAAACCGGCGATCGTCATGAACACTTCGCCGCGCACTTCGAGCAGTTCGGGCACCTTGCCGCGCAATCGCATCGGCACGGCCTTGATGGTGCGCACGTTGTGCGTCACGTCCTCACCGCGCGTGCCGTCGCCGCGTGTCGCCGCACGCACGAACCGGCCGGCTTCGTAACGAAAGCTCATGGCGAGGCCATCGAGCTTCGGCTCCGCCGCGTATTCCACCGTCTCGATGTCGTCCAGCCGCTCGCGCACGCGGCGATCGAAATTGAGCAGGTCCTCTTCGGTGAATGCGTTGTCCAGCGAGAGCATCGGCGTCGTGTGCACGACTTCGCGCAACTCGCCGACGGGCGTCGCACCGACACGCTGCGTCGGCGAATCCGGCGTGATGAGATCGGGATTGTCAGTCTCGATCTGCGTCAGCTCCCGCATCAGCCGGTCGTATTCGGCGTCGGAAACCTCGGGATCGTCGAGGACGTGATAGCGGTAGTTGTAGCGCTCCAGCAATTCGCGCAACTCGCGGGCGCGCGTGGCGGGATTGCGCAGAGGCGACATCGAGGATCAGTAGGAAGTGGGAATGGATCGCTGGTCGCGCGCCTGGCCGCGCTCGAAATCGACGATCTCCTGGCGCAGCCGGTCGATGCGATGGACCGTCAACGGCACGCCACGCTCGTCCTGCAGCGTGCCGCCCAGCCCTTCCTGCAACTGCTTGCCGCAGGCCACCAGGTCCTGCAGCGCCTGTACGCCCGGAACCGGGCCCGGCAACTGCGCAAACAGGGTGACGCCAGAATACTGCTGGCCCGGCATGCGTTCGAGTTCGAACGTGCCGGGCTCCATCATGCTCGCCACGCTGAAAATGCTCGTGCCGTCGTCATGCAGTCGATGAAAGACGTCATAGCGGCCGAACTGCAGCGACTCGCCCTCCAGCGCAGTGCGCAGCGCTTCGCCGGGAAATCGCTGTCCCGGCGCCGCGAGACGCAGGGCGATGATCTTGCGCCGCTCGATGCGACGCGGGGCCGGCGTGCTGCTCATTCCGAGCGTGGGCGCATCAACGGGCTCGCGCGCGGGCAGTTCGGCGGTGAGATCGGGATCGGCAGGCGGCCGGATATCGGCAGGCGCGGCATCGTTCTCGCCGAGAGTCGGCTCCACACGGATGCCGCGGGCCGGACGCAACGAGGCATCCGTACGAGACGCGCCCTGCTCGCGCACCGGTGATCGCTCTGCTGCTTCGCTGCGCGCGGCGGCGCGAATGACCGGCTCCGGTTCGTCCAGCGGCTCGTACGCCGGCTCATCGCGAGCCAGCGAATCGTCATCTTCCAGATCATGCGACGGCGATTCGAACGCCGGTTCGACCAGTGGTTCGGGGCGAACGTGGACTGCGCCTTCGCTGGCCGCATCGGCGCGACGGTCGCTGCGCCGACCCCACAGATAGATACCGATCAGCAGCAGCGCCCCGCCGGCAATCAGGATCCAGCGCAGATCGTTCATGCGCGCACTCTCTCAAACCAATGCCCTTCTTCTTCCTGCTGTGGGGCCGGCTTCAGCCGGCCTCTGCAAGTGCAGTAAGGCCGGCTGAAGCCGGCCCCACAGCAGGAGCACAGTTCCCCTCGCGTCATCACATCGCCGCCATGCGCACCGCTTCATCGACGTCGACGGCGACGAGTCGCGATACGCCGGGCTCGTGCATGGTGACGCCGATCAGTTGCGACGCCAGTTCCATCGTCGACTTGTTGTGGGTGATGAAAATGAACTGCACGCGGCTCGACATCTCCTTCACCGTGTCGCAGAAACGGCCGACGTTGTTGTCGTCGAGCGGCGCGTCCACTTCGTCCAGCAGACAGAACGGCGCCGGATTGAGTTCGAAGATCGAGAACACCAGCGCCACCGCGGTCAGCGCCTTCTCGCCGCCGGACAGCTGATTGATGGTGACGTTCCGCTTGCCCGGCGGACGCGCCATGATCGACACACCGGCGCTGAGAATGTCTTCACCCGCGAGTTCGAGATACGCGTGACCGCCGCCGAAGAGGCGCGGGAAGCGTTCCTTCAGGCCGGCATTGACGCGATCGAACGTGTCCTGGAAGCGCGAACGCGTCTCGCGATCGATCTTGCGGATCGCGGTTTCGAGCGTCTCGAGCGCATCGGTGAGGTCCTTGAACTGGCGGTCGAGGTATTCCTTGCGCTCCGACTGCTCCTTGAACTCGTCGATGGCGGCGAGATTCACCTGGCCCAGGCGATCGATCTTCTGGGTCAGATCGACCAGCGTCTGCTCCCACGCCGCCACATCGGCCTCGGGCGCCATTTCCTGGTAGATGGTTTCCAGTTCGAAGTGCGTCGCCTTGAACTGCTCCATCAGGGTCTCGCGCCGGACCTTGAGTTCCTGCGCGGCCATGCGCACGTCTTCGAGCCGTGTGCGGGCCTCTTCGACCTGGCCTTCGGTGTCCATGCGACGCTGATCCAGCGTGCGCATGCGGCTTTCGGCGCCTTCGAGCGTTTCGCGGGCCGCCGTGAGTTCGGCTTCGACACCGAGGCGCTGCTGCAGGAATTCTTCGAGCTTGGCCGCCAGTTCCTCCAGCGGCGCCTCGCCGTCGGCGATCTGCCGCGTGAGTTCGTCCTTGCGTTGCTGCGACTGTTCGAGCTGATGCCGCAGGCGTTCGAGGCCCGCCGAGATGGACGTCAGCGCTGCGCGCTTCGACTCGACCTTGATCGCCACTTCCTGCGCGCCGTCGCGATCGGTCTGCGCCTGCGAGCGTTTGAAGTTCAGGTTCTGACGCAGCGAGTCGCGTTCCTGTTCGAGTTCGAGCCGGGTCGACTCGAACTGCGCCATCTGTTCGAGACCTTCCTCCAGCCGTCCGCGGGCCGTGGTCGCCGCCTCGTCCGCGCGTTCGTGATCGGTCTGCAGTTCGGCCGTTTCGGCTTCGATCTTGCGGGCACGTTCCGCCGTCTGTTCCGCCTTGCTGCGCAGCGCCGACGCCTGCGAACTCAGTTCGCTGTGCGAACGGTGCAGACGGTTGACGTCGGCCTGCAGGCTGTCGCGACGCTGTTCGAGTTCGACCAGGCGTTCGCGCAGCGTGTCGGCTTCCGCCTGCAGGCTTTCCTGGCGTTCCTCGGCGGCGCTGACCGCTTCACGCAGTTCGCGCATTTCCTTTTCGCGGCCGATGACGCCGGCATGTACATCCTTGTCGCGGCTGACGCGCAGCCAGTCGCGGCCGATCCAGATGCCGTCGCGCGTGATGACGGATTCGCCGTTCAGCAGCGTATGACGCAGCGACAGGGCTTCGGGCAGCGTGTCGACCGCGATGATCCCGGTGAGCAGCGCCGAAATGGCCGACGGCCCCTGCACTTTTGCCAGCAGCCGGCCGGGATCGACCGACGTCGAAGTCACGCCGCCATCGGCAAAGAAGCTGACCGAACCGACCTGCAGCGAATCGAGCCGGGTCGCGATGGCGTCGATCGCATCGACCGACACCGATTCGAGGTACGACCCGAGCACGGTCTCGACCGCGCGCTCCCAGCCCTGCTCGACGCTGAGCTGTTGCGCCAGGCGCGGGCGCGAGGTCAGCGAATTCGCCGACAGCCATTCGCCCACCTTGCCCTGCGCGAGTCCGAGCGCTGCCTGCTGCAGCGCCTGCAATGACATGAACCGGCCCTGGGTTTCCTGCAGTTCCTTGCGACTGCTTTCGGCAGTCGCGGCCAGCTGCCGCTGACGATCGCGCGTCTGCTGCAGTTCCTCGCTGACCGACTGCAGCTGGCTGGCCGCCGATTCGCCGGCATTGAGTGCCTGTGCTTCCTGTTCCAGCAGCGCTTCGATGCGCAGCTCCATGTCGGCCGTGCCCAGCGTCTCCATTTCACGGGCAAGTCGTTCGCGCTGCGTACGCAGGCGTTCGAGCTGGTGTTCGAGCTGTTCGATACGGGCTTTTTCGACCTGGGTCTTTTCGCTGGCGGCGCGGGATTCGCGATTGAAATCCTCCCAGCGTTCCTGCCAGTCCTGCATCGATTCCTCGACCAGCGACAGGGCCTCCGCAGAGGCGCGTTCGCGTTCGCGCGCCGCCGTGAGGCCGGGTTCGAGCTGTTCGAGTTCGCGGCGCAGTTCATCGATCTGCGACTGGTCGCGGGTCAGGTGCAGCGCCGCCTCGGCTGCGCCCTGCTCGGCCTGTTCCAGGTCGGTCTTTTGGCGCTGGCGCAGTTCGCGGCCGTGCTGGATCGACTGCTCGGCGCGCGAGATCTCGGCGCCGATCTGGTAGTAGCGGCCCTGCACAACGTTCAGCGATTCGGATTTCTCGGTGAACTCCTCGCGTGCCGTCTCGATCGCCGATTCGATGGAACGCAGTTCGGCGATCGCGGCCTGCATTTCGGTGTCGCGCTCGCGCAGGATGCCTTCCTTGGACTGCGAATCCTGGTCGATCACCTTGAGCCGCAACGCCAGCAGTTCGGCGGTCAGCTTGCGTTCGTCCTGCTTCAATGTCTGATAACGGCGCGCCGTGGCGGCCTGGCGCTGCAGATGGCGCAGCTGCTTGTCGACTTCCTCGCGGACGTCGCTCAGACGTTCGAGGTTTTCCTTGGTGTGGGAAATGCGGTTCTCGGTCTCGCGGCGGCGTTCCTTGTATTTGGAGATGCCCGCCGCCTCTTCGATGAAGCCGCGCAGTTCTTCCGGCCGCGCCTCGATGACGCGCGAGATCATGCCCTGCTCGATGATGGCGTAGCTGCGCGCGCCGAGGCCGGTGCCGAGGAACAGCTGCGTGATGTCCTTGCGACGGCAACGGATGCCGTTGAGGAAGTAGGCCGAGGTGCCATCGCGAGAAACGACGCGCTTCAGCGAGACCTCGCTGTAGCCCGCGTACTGGCCGCCGAGCGTGCCGTCGGAATTGTCGAACACCAGTTCGACCGAGGCGGTACCCACCGGCTTGCGCGAACTCGAGCCGTTGAACACGACGTCAGCCATCGAACCGCCGCGCAGGTGCTTGGCGGAGATCTCGCCCATGACCCAGCGCACGGCATCGATGATGTTGGACTTGCCGCAACCGTTCGGACCGACGACGCCGATCAGGTTGCCGGGCAGATTGACGGAGGTCGGGTCGACGAAGGATTTGAACCCGGCCAGTTTGATCTTGTTGAGACGCATCGCGCTCCTGAGTCGGCATGGTCGTCAGGGAAGGCATCGACAGGCGCGCGCGCCTGCGGCTACGTCAACATCGCCTCGCGTCCGGAACTGACTGGCGACGAATGACGCGCATCGATGACGGAACCCCGATCGGTTGGAATGAATTCGGTCGGAACGATTGGCGCCGTAGTGTACGGAATCGGTCCGGCGCCCGCAGCCCCAAAAATCGTCCGGCGAACTACCCGGAATTGTCGCCGCGCATCGACAGCGGGACTTGATTTCCGGCTCGGGAATCGGGACGAAGCGCGAGCGGTCGCGAGGCAGTCGGAAGCCGGAAAAATCAGCGTTTTCGTGCCCCTGTACGGCGGGGTCCGCGTCTGTATAATCGCGGCCCTTGTTTGGAATCGACTTTCGCAACGGAACCGTTCCGCAGCGTGTGCGGCACGGCAAGTGGAGGCTCTGAATGGCCGCGAAGAAACCAGCTGCCAAGGCGACCAAGGCCAAGAAACCGGTCGCCAGGAAAGCTGCCCCGGTGAAGAAATCGGCTCCAGCGAAGAAGCCCGCGCCGCCTGCACGCAAGGCTGCTCCGGCCAAGGCTGCGCCTGCAGCCAGGCCAGCCGCCAAAGCCGCTCCCGCGAAAGCTCAACCCGTCGCCAAGCCCGTGAAGGCAGCGCCGCCGCCCGCGACCGCGACGATCAAGTCCGCCGCGAAGCCCGCCACCGATCCGAGACCCAAAGACCCGATGCCGCTGAAATCCGTTTCCAACCGTTCGCTCGACCATGCCGATGTCGCCACGGGCGGCGATGAAGAAGGCGAAGTCCAGGAGCCGAGCAGCACCAGCCTGCTGGCCGGCCCGCGCAATGTAAAACCGTACGTTGCTCGCCGCGGCGAGCAGTACATGAACAAGGAACAGCTCGATCACTTCCGCAACATCCTGGAAACCTGGAAACGGGACCTGATGCAGGAAGTCGACCGGACCGTGCTGCACATGAAGGACGAAGCAGCGAACTTCCCCGATCCCAACGACCGGGCAACGCAGGAATCCGAGTTCAGTCTCGAACTGCGCACCCGCGATCGCGAGCGCAAGCTCATCCGCAAGATCGACGAGGCCCTCAAGCGCATCGAAGACGGCAGCTACGGCTACTGCAACGAAACGGGCGAGGAAATCGGCGTCAAGCGCCTCGAAGCCCGCCCGGTCGCAACGCTCTCGATCGAAGCGCAGGAACGCCGCGAGCGGCGCGAGAAGCAGTACGGCGATCGGGACGATCGTTATCGCTGAGAGGTCCGCCTATCGCGGCCGCTTCGCCCCTTCCCCGACCGGCCTGTTGCATTTCGGTTCATTGGTTGCGGCCGTCGCGAGCCGGCTCGACGCGCGGCATGCCGGCGGCGAATGGCTGATCCGCATGGAAGATCTGGATCGACCGCGCGAAGTGCCCGGCAGCGCGGACGCCATCCTGCGTGCACTGGAGATCCTCGGATTCACCTGGACCGAGTCCATCGTCCGCCAGAGCGAACGCTCCGATCTGTACCAGGCGGCGCTGGATCGTTTGCTCTCAAACGACCTGGCCTACCCCTGCTCGTGCAGCCGAAGCGAGATCCAGCAGGTCGCCTCTCCGGATCATCCCGAAGGCGAGGAACTGCGCTATCCGGGCTGGTGCCGCACGCAGCTCCGCCATCGAGATCGCCCATACGCTATCCGGTTGCGCGTTCCCGACGGGGAAATCGCCTTTGACGATCGCATCCAGGGCCGGATCGCCGTGGACGTGGCCGCCGAAATCGGCGATTTCGTCATTCGACGCCGGGACGGACTGTTCGCCTATCAGCTCGCCGTCGTCGTCGACGACGCCTCCCAGGGGATCACGCATGTGGTCCGCGGCGCCGACCTCCTCCGCAGCACACCGCGCCAGATACTCCTGCAGCGATGCCTCGGACTGCCGACACCCGAGTACGCACATGTGCCGGTAGCCACAGACTCCAGCGGGATCAAACTGTCGAAGTCGGCGGGCGCGGCAGCCGTCGACCTGAACCGGCCGGGAGAGGAACTCTGGCGTGCGCTGCAGTTCCTGCGGCAGGACCCGCCGCCGGAATTACGTCGCGATCACCCGGCCATGTTGTGGGATTGGGCGACCGGGCACTGGCGACTCGAACCGCTGAGTTTCGGCCACGCCGTGGCGCCTGTCTGATCGAGCTTTGCTGTGCAGGTGCCGGGGATGGAGTTAGTATGGCCGGGCCCTTGAGATAGACCGGTTCTGGGAGCATTCATGTCCGAGCCGAGAGTCATCAAGAAATACCCGAACCGTCGTCTCTACGACACGGTGGAGAGCCGGTACATCACCTTGGCCGACATCCGGCGGCTGGTGATGGACAAGGTCGATTTCGTCGTCATCGACAAGAAATCGCAGGAAGACATCACCCGCTCGATCCTGCTGCAGGTCATCGCCGAACAGGAACACCAGGGCGAGCCGCTGATGAGCCAGGACTTCCTGTCGCAGGTGATCCGTTCCTACGGCGGCGCCATGCAGACTTTCGTCGGCAGCTACCTGGAACAGAGCCTCAAGCTCCTTGCCAGCCAGCAACAGCAGTTTCGCGACAGCTTCCGGGCGACCGGCAGCGGCGACGCATTCGACTCCATCACGGCGCTCACCCAGAAGAATCTCGAACGCTGGCGGGCGATCCAGGAAGACATTTTCCGCGCCATGAGCGGCGGCTCCGTGTCGCCGGGTTCGCGCCCGAAGGAGCGCGACGAGGATCTGCCGGACGAGTCGCGCGAGAAGCGGGTGTAGAAGAAGTTTCACACGGAGATCACGGAGCCCACGGAGGTAGAGAAGAAGAATTTCCACGGGGGGAAGAATGGGAACACGGGGAGCACGGGGAAAGAAA
>OEIU01000510.1_pt1 | contig 35415 bp, 28 predicted proteins | sample 1539221 | NCBI WGS metagenome assembly OEIU01 (sample SAMN03792071, study PRJEB22550) | activated sludge metagenome | feature: wastewater treatment plant; material: activated sludge; isolation source: Wastewater treatment plant of a petroleum refinery complex | place: Argentina: Zarate | collected...
CAGCGCGTGCTCGACAAGCAGCGCCAGCTCGAAGCGGCAAATGAAAAAAACCAGTTGCTGGCCCTGCAACAGACCGTCGATGCGCAAAAGGCGCGTGCACGCCTGCTTTACATGCTGCTGTTGTTCAGCGGCCTGCTCATCGTCGGCGGCTGGGCATACCGCACCAAGCGCTCGCAGATCAAGTTCCAGAAACTCGCGCGCATCGACAGCCTGACCGGCATCTTCAACCGCCAGCATTTCTTCGACTCGGCGCAAGACGCCTTGCGCTACTGCGCGCGCAGCGGACGCCCGGCCAGCCTGCTGGCGATGGATCTGGATCACTTCAAGTCGGTCAACGACATGCACGGCCACGCCGCCGGCGATGCCGCCCTGCAAAGCGCGGTTGCCGCATGCCAGGTGCGCCTGCGCACGATCGACCTGTTCGGGCGACTCGGCGGCGAGGAGTTCGCCATCCTGTTGCCGGATTGCCCGCTCGCCATCGCCACGCAGCGGGCGGAGGAAATGCGCAAGGCAATCGCCTCTGCGAGCAGCAGCGACCGCGCCGACATCCTGGTCACGGCAAGCTTCGGCGTGGCCGGCACCGAAGCCTGCGGCCACAACCTCGCGACCTTGCTCGCCCATGCCGACAATGCGCTGTACGACGCCAAGCGCGCCGGGCGCAATCGCGTTGCCGAGCACACGGGGGCAACTGCCGCGAGCACCAGCGTATGATCCTTGCGCAGCCATTCCCTGTTGCCTATTGACACGTCCATGAATGGTTCTTCAACCGTATCGCGCCATGTCCGGTTGGCCGGATGCTTTCTCGTGGCCGCGTTGTCGCTGCTCGGCACGTTGGCTGCTGCGGCCCCGGAAAGCGTCGATCAGCTTTTGCAACGCGCGGACAAGATAAAACTCGACAACAACGACGAGTTCCAGGGCCTGATCCGTCAACTGGATACGCAATCCGGCCAGTTCACCGAACTGCAGCGCGGCTGGCTTGCCTATCTCCACGCCTGGCAGTTCGGCTATCGGGGAGAATATCCGCAGGCCCTGGCTGCATTCAACAACCTGCTTGCGCATGCGCAAGACCCAACGTTGCGCGCACGCGCGCGCATCAGCATGATTTTCGATCAGGTCAACGCCTCGCAGTTCGAGGACGCCTACTCCACGATCAGCGATTTGCTCGCTTCCCTGCCCCAGATCACCGACCACCAGACGCACTTTTACGCACTGCTTACCGCGGATTATCTGTATGGCGGCGCCGGCCAATACGACCTGGCCCTGAATTACCTGGAGCAAGCTGCCGCTTTCGACCAGAGCGAATCGGCGCAGTGCCGTATCGGCAGCGATCGAATCGAAATCCTGTACAGGGCCGGCAAACTGCATGTCGACGATCCACGCATTCAGACCGCCATCGAAGCCTGCCGCCGTATCGGCGCGATCAACGACAAGGACACCATCGTCCTGGATCTGGCCTACGCGTTGCTCGATGAAAACCGTGCCGCGGAGGCCATCAAGGTTTTGCATACCTACGATGCTGAAGTCGTGGCGTCGCATTCGGCGGAATTGAGCGCGAGCTTCCGCGCAGCCATGGCACGCGCCTACCTCGCCACGGGCGATCTCGTCCAGGCCGGCGATTACGCCCGTAGCGCCATTTCCTTCGCCAACAAGCAACCATTCGCCAAGCCCGTGGCCGCCGCCAACGATGTGCTGTATCAAGTCGCCAAGCGCCAGGGCGACTACACGGCGGCAGTGGACTGGTTGAAAAAATACGTCGCCGCCGACAAGGGCTACCTGAACGACGTCTCTGCACGAGCACTCGCCTACCAGATGGTGCATCAGCGCGTGCTCGACAAGCAGCGCCAGCTCGAAGCGGCAAATGAAAAAAACCAGTTGCTGGCCCTGCAACAGACCGTCGATGCGCAAAAGGCGCGTGCACGCCTGCTTTACATGCTGCTGTTGTTCAGCGGCCTGCTCATCGTCGGCGGCTGGGCATACCGCACCAAGCGCTCGCAGATCAAGTTCCAGAAACTCGCGCGCATCGACAGCCTGACCGGCATCTTCAACCGCCAGCATTTCTTCGACTCGGCGCAAGACGCCTTGCGCTACTGCGCGCGCAGCGGACGCCCGGCCAGCCTGCTGGCGATGGATCTGGATCACTTCAAGTCGGTCAACGACATGCACGGCCACGCCGCCGGCGATGCCGCCCTGCAAAGCGCGGTTGCCGCATGCCAGGTGCGCCTGCGCACGATCGACCTGTTCGGGCGACTCGGCGGCGAGGAGTTCGCCATCCTGTTGCCGGATTGCCCGCTCGCCATCGCCACGCAGCGGGCGGAGGAAATGCGCAAGGCAATCGCCTCTGCGAGCAGCAGCGACCGCGCCGACATCCTGGTCACGGCAAGCTTCGGCGTGGCCGGCACCGAAGCCTGCGGCCACAACCTCGCGACCTTGCTCGCCCATGCCGACAATGCGCTGTACGACGCCAAGCGCGCCGGGCGCAATCGCGTGGAAACGCACGCTGCGGCTGAATCTTCGGCTACGACCTGAGACCTAGTCCCCCGGGCACTACCCGGCAGCGCCCGCAAACGCGGAAAATTCCCGCCGCATTCGCATCCGATCGGGGAAATACCGTGAAACACAGCATCCGCCACCTGCTGGCGCTGGCAGTCTGCGCCGCATTGAGTTCCCCCTGCGCGTCCGCCGCCGCTGCCGACGATCAATCATCCGCAACCCAGGAATTGAAGAAGGTCGAGGTCAAGGGCTACGTCATGCCCGACGACGCTCGACCGAAGCTCGACCACATCATGAAGGAAGTGGACGGGCCGATGATCACGGTGACGAAGAAGACCTCGATCACCATCCTCGACAACCTGCCGACCATCATCGGCAACAATCCGCGCGCGATGTTCGCGCAGACGCCGGGCCTGTACATCGCCGAAGAACAGATCCCCGGCCAGGTGAACCTGTCGTATCGTGGCATCGGCAACCCGCAGGAATCCGAATACGTGGGCGTGTTCCAGGACGGCATTCCGCTGGAAGGCGACTGGATCGGTTTCCCCACGCTGTACGTGTTCCCGCTGCCGCAGACGATTGCGCAGGTGCAGATGATCCGCGGCGGATCGTCCCTGCTGTACGGGCCGGAACCGCCGCCGGCGATCAATCTCGTCAGTGTCAAACCTTCGCCTTTGCCGATGTCCGGTTACACCGAAAATGTGATCGGCAATGACGGCCTGTTCGCGACGTTCAACAAGGTTTCCGGCACGCAAGGGCAGTGGGATTACCTCGCCGACGCGCATTACCGCACGACCGATGGCCAGCGCGGCAACGGCGATGCGAAATTGAGCGGCGCGGACCTGCACATCGGCTACCGGCCGGACCAGGACTCGTATTCGGCGCTGGATTTCCACGCCTACGACTTGAACACCGGCAGCCCGGGTCAACTGTCCGCCGCGCAATATGCCGCGAATCCGGACTTGACCACGACGCCCTACGACCGGCTGTGGACGCAGCGCTACGTGTTGAGTCTCTCGCACGAACGCCATCTGGATGAGGACACGCAATTGTTCGTCAAGGCATGGACGGGCTATCAGGACCAGGCCTCGCGTTCGCAGGATCGCGGCGCGGCGCCGACCACAACGACCTTGCAGGACGAACAATTCCGTTTCACCGGCATCGATGCGCGCATGGTGCATCACTGGGGCCGCGGCAACGCGTTCACCGCCGGCACCACGCTGTATCACGCCGACGCACCCTTCCGGCAATGGGATGTATTCGGGTTGGATTCGGACCAATACGCCCGCCCGGGCGTTGCCTGCGCCACGCCGCCGCAGACCAATTGCGCGAAGCTGCGCCAGGCGCGTTCGACGAATTACGGCGCCGTGTTCGCGGAAAACGTGTTCCGTTTCGCCAACCAATGGCATGTGGTGCCGTCGCTGCGACTCGAGCGCGAACAGGTGAACATCGACGAGACGATCAAGCCGCCGTTCCTCAATCGCGGCCTGGTCGATCGCTCGGTCAGCCATAACGTGCCGCTGTTCGGCATCGGCGTGGGCAATGATTTTGGCCATCTGAACGAAAGCTACTTCAACATCTCGCAGGGTTGGCGCCCGGTGCGCTATTTCGATGTCGCCTCGCCGTTCGGCAGCACCAATTCCGGACCGCTGAACGATCCGAGTCCGACCCATGTGCTCAACTACGAACTCGGCGTGCACGGCACCCCGTTGCACGGGCTGTTCTATGACGTCAGCGTGTTCCAGGTGAACGTGAAGGATCGCATCGAGTCGCAGCAGGTTGCGGGGCAGCCGCTCGGCAACACGATCAACGTCAACACCGGCGACACGCGCAGCCGCGGCTTCGAGGGCGAGGTGTCCTATGATTTCCTGCAGGCGCGCGACCTGCATACGTCTCAACACCTGGCCGTGTTCGCGAACCTGACTCTGCTCGACGCCGAATTCACCAGGACCATCATCCCGACCAACATCGGCAACACGCCGGCGTTCTCGCCAAAGTACCTGGCGCGCGCCGGCATCACCTACCGCGAGGACAAGCACCTGAAGGTTGCGTTGTCCGCGGTTTCGGTAGCCAGCCAGTATTGGTCGGACGGCAACGCGGCCGCCGGGGCACCGTTCCTCACTCCGGCGAAAGTGCCGTCGTACACCGTGGTCGATCTTTCCGCCGACTACTGGGTGCTGCCGCAACTGCGCCTGCTCGGCGGCGTGTCGAACCTCACCGACAAGCGCTACTACTCGCGCGTGTTCTTCTCCGGCGGCATCGATCCGGCGCCGGGGCGGATGGTGTACGCAGGCTTTTCATACGAATTCTGACGCTGCGCTGCAATCAGCCGGATGCCGTTATCCTACGCATCCGGCCCACATTACGTCCCGCGCATGAAACCGCTGCGTCCGCAACTGCGCGGACTGATCGTCAAGCTCACCGTTTTCTACGTGCTGCTGTCGCTGCCATGCCTCGCGTTGGTGGAAACGGGCCTGCTCACGTTCGAATTCAATCGTTTCATGGCCGGCGTGGAGCGCGGTTCACTGGTCGAAGCAACGCGCATCGCTGCGAACGATATCGGGCAGCGCTGGTCGCAAACAGCCAACGTGCCGGCCAACCTCGACTTGTGGAGCGAGGCGCTGGTGCTGCGCCTGCAACGTCCGCATGGCGCTTTGCTCGCGCAGGACTCCTACATCCTCACCGAACTCTCATCCGCGCCACTGTCCGCGACCGTGTTTGCGCCGGACGGCCGCGTGCTCGCCGTTGCGCCGAAATCCGACGCCACCACCGCTCCCGACGCAAGCACATGGCGCGGCATGGTCGCTCAAGCGGGCAGACTCGTTCGCGTAGCGGATTCTCCCTACCGCGTGCGCCGTGTAGTAATGCCGATTCACGCCGGCACGGGATCGCTCGACGGCTACCTGCTCGTGGAACTGCGCCTGCCGGTGCCCTGGCATCGCCTGCTGTTCGACACCACGCTGGAATGGCCGATCGTATTGGGTTACCTGCTCGTGTTCGGTCTGGCATCGTCGTTCTTCCTCGTCGCCTGGGTCACGCGCCGGCTCAATCGCGTCGCGCGCGCGGCCACGGCGTGGAGTCAAGGAGACTTCTCCGAACGCATCGGCGACACCTCACGCGACGAACTCGGGCGTCTTTCCGCGCAGCTCGACGACATGGCGTTGCAGCTCAAGGATTTGCTGCGCTCGCGCGCGCAACTCGCTGCTCTCGCCGAACGCCAGCGCCTGGCGCGTGACCTGCACGACACGGTCAAGCAACAGGCCTTTGCGCTGAACCTGCAACTTGCAACCCTGCGCCGCCACCTTGGCGAACATCCGGAAGGCCGGCGCATGGAACAAGCGCAGGCGCTGAGCCAACAGATCCAGCGCGAACTCGCGCTGTTGCTCGACGAACTGCGCGCTGGCGATGCCGAATTGCCGTTCGTCGAACGCGTGCGTGCGCGCGCGCAAACCTGGTCGCAGTCCAGCGGGATAACACTGGATCTGCAACTCGACGATGTTCCCGTGCCAACCCCGAACGCAGCAGAAAACCTGTTGCGCATCGTCGACGAAGCGCTGGCCAACGTATTGCGCCACAGTGGCGCCACGCACGTGAGGGTAAGCCTGCAGCGCGACGCTACCGAAGCGCGGCTGATCGTGGACGACAACGGTCGCGGTGCGGATGCGCCGTTGCGCTCCGGCATGGGCCTTGCGAACATGCGCGAGCGCGCACAGGCGCTGCCGCAGGGCCGCTTCGAATTCGACAGCGCCACAACGCAAGGCACGCGCATCCGCATCGCGTTTTGCATCGCCGAGGAATTATCCGCATGAACACAGCCGCGATCCGCGTCGTCATTGCCGACGATCATGTGCTGGTGCGCCAGGGCATTCGCGCGTTTCTCGACACGCAAGCGGACCTGGCCATCGTGGCCGAAGCCGAAGATGCGGACAGCGCCGTGTCTGCCTGCACCACGCACAAACCCGACGTCGCCCTGATCGATCTGGTGATGCCCGGCGGCGGCATCGCCGCGATCCGCGAAATCCGCACGGCCAGTCCCGCGACAAAGTCGATTCTGCTCACCTCGTTCGACGACGCGCGCGACATTCTCGCCGCGATACAAGCCGGTGCGTTATCTTGCCTGCTCAAGGACATCGACGCCGACGGCCTCGCCGACGCAATCCGCAAGACCGCGCAGGGCGAAGCGGTGCTGCATCCGCGCGTGGCGGGTTACCTCGTCGACGCGGTGCGCCAGGGCAGATCCGGTCCCGGCGCGGACGCGCTGGCATCGCTGAGCGAGCGCGAGCGCGAAGTGCTGGCGCTGATCGCGGAAGGCGCCAGCAACCAGCGCATCGCGGAACAGTTGGGGATTTCCGAGAAAACCGTCAAGACCCATGTCGGCAACATGCTCGCCAAGCTCGGCCTCGGCGACCGCACGCAGGCGGCGGTATTTGCGTGGAAATCCGGTCTCAAGAAGTCATGAATGACGCGCTGCTGTTGTATTGCCGCCCAGGCTTCGAGAGCGAATGCGCACAGGAAATCGCCGGGCGAACCGGCGCACAAACCGAGCGCGGCGACGGCTTTGTCGTCTGCGCAAGCGCGCAGCAGGCCGATTGGCGCGAGCTGATCTTCGCGCGCCAGTGCCTTGTCGCGTTTGCCCATCTTTCCGGATTGCCGCGCAACGATCGGCTCACGTCAATCATTGCCGCGCTGCGCGAACGCAACGAGAAACTCAATGACGTGTGGACGGAAGCGCCGGACAGCGACGCCGGCAAGCAACTCGCACCGCTGTGCAAGAGCTTTGGCAATGCGCTTGTCGGTGCGCTGAAAAAGGCACAGTTGCTCGACGCGCACGCGCCACGTCGTCTGCATGTGTTTTTTCCACAAGGCGACGAAGTATATTTGTGCACAGCCGATCCGGAAATCTGCGCGCCGTGGCCGCAGGGCATTCCGCGCCTGAAGTTCCCGCGCGAGGCGCCGAGCCGCTCCACGCTCAAGCTCGAAGAGGCATTCCTGACCCTGCTCGACGACGGTGAGCGCGCGCGCTGGCTCAAGGCCGGCATGACCGCGGTCGACCTGGGCGCCGCGCCGGGCGGCTGGACGTATCAACTGGCGCGCCGCTCCATCCGCGTCGTCGCGGTCGACAACGGGCCGATGGACCGCACGTTGCTCGATTCCGGGCTGGTACAACATCGGCGCGAGGATGGCTTCCGCTTTCGACCCGCGAAACCTGTGGACTGGCTGGTCTGCGACATGGTCGAGCAACCGCGCCGCGTCGCCGAGTTGATCGCACATTGGCTGCAACAGGGCTGGTGCCGCCACGCCATCTTCAATCTGAAACTGCCGATGAAAAAGCGCTTCGACGAGGCGCAGCAATGCCTCGCGCGCGTGCGCGCGATCGCGGGTATCGTGCGCGCCAAGCAGCTCTATCACGACCGCGAGGAAATCACGGTTTTCGCGGCTTCCGCAGGGCTGCGGCAAAGGCCTTGAACCGGCTCATGGCGCAGCCACGAAATTCGTTGTAGAGTCCGCTGCGCAACCGGTTCATGGCACGCGGCACGGCGCCGCGCGAACGATCCTTGCGATCGTTGGGGACACCGGTTGTTCAATCAAGCGCAGTTCGGCGAAATCCGCCGATGTCCGTGTGCGACACGAAAGTGTCAAACAAGCGGTCTAGCATGCGCTTTTTGCCGGTCAATCCGTTTCGGGGAGTGTCATGTCTGGAAAATTCATTTGTCGATTGCTGGGTCTGGCCTTGCTGGCCGGCGCGGGCGGTGCGCAAGCCCAGGTTGTGATCAGTCAATTCTATGGTGGCGGCGGCAACAGCGGCGCGACCTACAAGAGCGACTTCATCGAACTGTTCAACGCTGGCACTTCCACGGTCGATCTAAGCACTTGGTCCGTTCAGTACAACAGCTCGACCGGCACCGGCGCATGGCAGAAAACCAACCTTTCCGGTTCGATCGCACCGGGACAGTATTTCCTCGTAAAAGAAGCCGACGGCAGCGGCGGCACGGTCAATCTGCCCACGCCGGATGTCACCGGCACCATCTCCATGGGTGCTGGCGGCGGTCGCGTCATCTTGGCATCGACACAGACAACATACCCCGCACAGAGTCCTTCCGGTTGTCCTGCGGACATGAGCGCCATCGCAGATTTGCTCGGCGTGAGCGGCGCCAGTTGCGTGGAAGGCACGGGCGCAGCAGCCCCGAGCGCCACCAACGCACTGTTTCGCGCAGGCGCTGGTTGCACAGATACCAACAACAACGCGGCGGATTTTTCCTTAGCCGCGCCGGCCCCGCGCAATACGGCTACCGCGACCAATGTTTGTGGTGGCAGCGGCAACCCCGGCGGCTCGGGCAGTGCCAATCCGAATTCCGTGCCGAACGACGGCGCGACCGCGACCCTGCTCACGGTCGTGCCCACGCCAGGCTCGAATCCGACCAGCGCGAGCTACACCGTCAGCGCCGATTTGTCGTCGATCGGCGGCTCGGCTACGCAAACGTTCTACGACGACGGCAGCAACGGTGACGTCACCCCCGGCGACGGCACGTTTTCGTTCAGCACGACGGTCGCCAATGCGACGTCGCCCGGCGCCAAATCGCTGCCGGCAACGATCGTCGACGACCAGGCCCGCACCGGCACCACCAGCATCGCGCTGACGGTAACGCAGGCTCCAACATCGGCGACGATCATGCAGATCCAAGGGCATGGCGCCGCTTCGCTGCTGAACGCGCAGAACGTGACCACGACCGGTGTGGTGACAGCCGTCGGGCCGAAGGGTTTCTTCATGCAGGATCCAGCCGGGGATGGCGACCCGACGACGTCCGACGGCATCTACGTCTTCACCTCGAGTGCACCGACCGTTGCGGTTGGCAATGCCGTGAGCGTCAGCGCCAAGGTGCAAGAGTACAGCGGCTCAACCGAACTGACGGCTCCGGCGGTCAGCGTGACGAATCCGACCGCACCGGTCATGCCGCAAGCCTATGTGCTCGACGCCAATCCGCCGACCAGCGACCCGACCACCGGTCCCTGCGTGGGCACCGGATCGACCATCAATCCGCCGGTCGACGGCTACCAGGCCAGCAATTTCGCTTGCCTCGACGGCATGCTGGTGAAGATGAACGACGCCGTGGTGACGGGTGCAACGTTCGGCGGCAAGATCAACACCAGCGACCCGGTCGGCTCCGACGCCGTGCATACCGGCCTGCCGAACGGGTTTTATGCCACGCTCGCCAGCCAGCCGCGTCCGTTCCATGGCCCGGGCGCGCTGTATCCGGGACTCGGCGGCACCATTCCGGTGTGGAACGGCGCACCGCAGGTCATCGAGATCTACTACAAGGGCCTGGCCTTTGCACCGGGCAGCGACAGCGACCCCTACGACAACGATCCGACCGACTACGTCTATCACGCCGGCACGCGCTTCTCGGTCACCGGCGTGATCCAGGGTTACCAGCCCTCGGGTGCGACTTCGCCGATCTACGAGCTTTATCCGGCCAGCATGACGACGATCATGCGCGCGACCCCGGCCGACGAAGTGCAGCCGGTATCCGATCCGGTCGACGGAACACTGACGTTTGGCACGCAGAACCTGCTGCACATGTTCAACGACGTGCTTGACGGCAGTGCCGACACCAGCAACTGTCCGTCGGCACCCGCACTCGGCGGCTCGGATTGGTGTCCGACCACGGCGCAGTACCAGGCACGCCTGGCGAAATGGACGCGCCAGGTCTGCACCGTTCTGAAAGCGCCCGTGGTGCTGGATGTCGAAGAGATCGAGAGCCTCGCTGTGGCGCACGACCTCGCCGCCAAGATCGCCGACAACACCTCGACCGGCTCGGTCGGTTGCGGCGTGACCTACCAGACCTATGTGATTCCGGGCAATGATGTCGGCGGCATCAACATCGGTATCCTGGTGCGCAGCGACGTTGCGGTGGACTCAGTCACGCAGTTGTACAAGGGCACCACGACTTCGTATTGCTCCAGCGGCACCTCGTGCCTGCTCAACGACCGTCCGCCGGTACTGATGCAGGCAACCTGGAATGGCTACAAGTTCGCCCTGCTCGCCATCTACGGGCGTTCGCTCAGCGGCATCGACACCAAGCCCTACGTCGGGCCGAAGCGCGCCCAGCAGGCCGCGCAGATCGCCTCGATCGCCGATGCCTGGCAGAACGGCCAGACCCTGATCGGTGCAGGCAATGCGCAGCAGGCTGCCGACGGCACGATTACCACTGGCTCGTTCGATGTTGTTGGCGATGCCAGCGTGCCATTGGTCGTCGCGGGCGATTTCAATGCCTACGAATTCAGCGACGGCTACGCCGACGTCACCGGCCTCATCACCGGCAACGCCGTGCAAAGCGACAACAAGTACTGGCCAAGTCCATACGCCGCACCGAACCCGACCCTGATCGACAGTGGCATCAGGGCGAACCCGGGCCTGCGCTATTCGTTCAACTACGATGGACTGGCGCAGGAGATCGATCACATCGTGTTGTCGCGGCGCGCCTGGCAGGATTTCGTGCGCGTCGAAAACGCGCACGGCAACTCCGACACTTCCGAAGCGAGCAACGTGATCCTTGATCCCGTCACCGCAGCTCGCGCGGGCGACCACGATGGCCAGGTGATGACGATCACGATCGACCGCATCTTCGCCAACGGTTTCGAGGATCCGCCCTATATGGTTGGCCCGCCGTGCGTTAGCGGATGCGATTCGGGAACATCCGTCAGGAAATGATTCATGCGCGACAACGGTTAAACTTCGGGGCCGGGCAACCGGCCCCTCTTGTTTCCATGAAACCATGAAACGTCTGCGCGCCTTCCTGCCACTGCTCATCCTGATCGGTATCGGCATCGCCCTGCTGTCGACGGGCGTGTTGAACCGCTTTCGCCCGGAAACGCTCGCGGCCTCGCAAGCGCAATTGCAGGCGCGGATCGCGGCGCATCCGATTCAGGCCGGACTACTGCATGTCGGCGTGACCACGCTCGCCATTGCCACCGGCGTGCCGGGTGTGCTCGTGGTGATCCTTGCCGGGGGCATGCTGTTCGGCGTCGCCTGGGGCACGATCCTGTCGACGACCGGTGCGACCCTGGGCGCGTTGATCCTGTTTCTTGCCAGCCGCCACGCATTCGCCAGCACAGGCGGCGGCACCGCGCCGGCGCTGGTGGAAAAATTGCGTGGCGGATATCTGGCGCATCCGGTCAGCTACACCTGCTTCCTGCGCCTGGTGCCATTCTTCCCGTTCGGCGGCGTCACCGTGGCGCTGGCCTGGCTGCGCTGCCCGTTATGGCTGTTCTTCGCCGCGACCGCTGGCGGCGGCGCGTTGATGGTCGGTATCGAAACCGTGCTCGGCGCCGGCTTGGCGAAGAACATCGGTGCGAACCACGCCGTCAACCTGAGTTTGTTTTCCGATCCGTGGGTGATAGCGCCACTGGTTGCGATGGGCCTGCTGGCGCTGACGCCGGTTGTGATCAGCAAGTGGCGAGAACGGCGAACCCATCACGCCGATTGAGCCGCGCCGCGCCATTGGGCTATTCTGCGCCGGCTCGCGTGTCGCAAAATCGATCAGGGACCCGTCTTGAATCAACCTCCTGCCACCGCCACCCGGCTGTCGTTCTGGCGCGCGTTGTTCCTCGCCCTGTTCGTGGCCGGCCTGAACTTCGCGCTGTGGGCGGCGCTGAATCGACCCGCGCATCCGGCCGACTGGACCGGCAAGATCGAAAGCTTCAGCTACACGCCCTACCAGCGCTACCAGAATCCGAACAAGCTCATCTATCCGTCCACCGATCAGGTTGACACCGATCTGAAGCTGTTGTCGAAGTACACCAGCAACATTCGCCTCTACGCCGCGCTGGAGAATCCGGCGATTCCGGCAATCGCGAAAAAGTACGGCATGACGGTCACCGCCGGCGCCTACCTCGACCATCGCTGGCAGCACGATGAAGACGAAGTCGCGGCGCTGATCGATCTGGCGCGAAACAATTCCAACATAACGCGCGTCATCGTCGGCAACGAAACCCTGCTGCGCAACGACATGGGCGTGGACACGCTGATCTCCTACATCGACCGCGTGCGTGCGCAGGTCAAGGTGCCCGTGTCCACCGCCGAACCGTGGCATGTCTGGCTCAAATATCCGCAGCTCGCCAAGCATGTGGATTTCATCACCGTGCACCTGCTGCCGTACTGGGAAGGCTACCCGCGCAAGGATGCGATCGGCCTGCAGGTACTGATGCGCTATTACGAACTGCAAAGCGCGTTCCCGGGCAAGCACATCGTCATCGGCGAAGTCGGCTGGCCGTCGTCCGGCGACCGCATCAAGGGTGCGCTGGCATCCGTCGCGAACGAAAGCCTTTTCATCCGCCAATGGCTCAATGTCGCGGCGGAACGCCACATCGACTACAACCTGATGGAAGCGTTCGACCAGCCGTGGAAGGAGCCGTTCGAAGGCCGTGTTGGCGCGTATTGGGGCATGTTCGGCGCCGACCGCGCGCCGAAATTCTCGCTGACCGGGCCGGTGGTGGAAGATCCGTCATGGCCGTGGAAGGCCGGCATCGCCTGCCTGCTCGCTCTGCTGCCGATGTTCTGGTTTGCGCGCCACTTCATGCGCTTCAAGGCCGTGGGCCTGATGTTCTATTGCGTGCTGATCCAGTTGTCGGTGTCCCTGCTGGTATGGTCGGCGACGCTACCGTACGCGTTCTATCTCGACCCGTTCGACTGGACGATGCTGACCATCCTCGCGCCAGCGCAAGTGGCGATCATCGCGATCCTGCTGATCAACGGATTCGAGTTCACCGAAGTGCTGTGGCGTGGCAAATGGCTGCGCCATTTCGATCTGCTCGAACCCAAGCCCGGCGACCCGCAGCCGTTCGTGTCGGTCCATCTGGCCTGCTGCAACGAGCCGCCGGAGATGGTGATACTGACGCTGGATTCACTCGCCGCGCTCGAGTACGAAAACTTTGAAGTGCTGGTGATCGACAACAACACCAAGCGCGACGAGGTCTGGCAGCCGGTCGAGGAATACTGCAAGAAACTGGGGCCGAAATTCCGCTTCTTCCACTTGAATCCCTGGCCCGGCTTCAAGGCCGGTGCACTGAATTACGGCTTGTCGGTAACCGATGCACGCGCCGAAGTCGTGGCCGTGATCGATGCCGATTACGTGGTGCGTCCGGACTGGCTGCGCGCGCTGACCGGCTATTTCGCCGACCCGAAAGTCGCCGTCGTGCAGTGCCCACAGGCGCATCGCGACTACGAGCACAACGCGTTCCGGCGCATGACGAATTGGGAATACGACGGTTTCTTCCGCATCGGCATGCACCATCGCAACGAGCGCAACGCGATCATCCAGCACGGCACCATGACCATGGTCCGGCGCGGCGCGCTGGAATCCACCGGCGGCTGGAGCGAATGGACGATCTGCGAGGATGCCGAACTGGGATTGCGCTTGATGCATTCCGGCTACGACCTCGTCTACGTCGACGAAGTCATGGGGCGCGGCCTCACACCCGCCGATTTCACCGCGTACAAGTCACAACGCTATCGCTGGGCATTCGGTGCGATGCAGATTCTCAAGGCGCGCTGGGACTGGATGACCGAACGCGGTCCGCTTACCTGGGGCCAGCGCTTCCATTTCCTGACCGGCTGGTTCTCGTGGTTCGCCGATGCGCTGCATCTGGCCTTCACCCTGCTCGCGCTGGCCTGGACCGCGGGCATGATTGGATTACCGGAATACTTCAACCTGCCGCTGGATTTGTTCATCTATCCGATCCTGGGATTCTTCGTGTTCAAGGCCGTGATCGGCATCTGGCTCTACCGCGTGCGCGTGCCGTGTTCGTGGAAAGACACCATCGCCGCGTCCATCGCCAGCATGGGCCTGTCGCACGCGATTGCGCGCGGGATTTACCTCGGCCTGTGGAAGAAGCACGGCGAGTTCGTGCGCACCGCCAAGAGCCGGCGCATCGGCAAGCGCCCGAATCCGTTCGCCGCCGTGCAGGAAGAACTGCTCATGTTCATCGCCATCGCACTCGGCATCTTCGGCATGCTGCACGCGGTCGGCATCAACTACCTGGAAGGCAAATTGTGGATCGCCATTCTTTCCGCTCAGGCGATTCCGTACCTTTCTGCGTTGATTGGCGCATGGGTGGCGTGGAGATCGGGGGAGAAGAGCGGATGAAGCTCTTGCTCGTCATTCCGGCATGGAACGCCGGAATCTAGTTGCCATGGAGGGCGTTCTTCCAGCGATTTCACGTCCCTGTGCTCTGGATTCCGGCAGTCCCGGCCGGAATGACAAAAACTAGCGACCTGCGGCGTGCCGCGCAAACCCGCGCTTGAGCGGCGCGATCTTGTCGACTGCGGCCAGTCCAATGCCGCGCAGCGCGGCCAATGGCATCGCCTCGCTGCCAAACACACGTTGTATCGCATCGAAGGCATGCGCAGACAAAACATTGTCGCTGCGCCGGCGGCGTTCGTAGCGGCGTAACACGGATGCGGCGGCGAAGTCACGCTTGGTGTCGCGCGCTTCAATCAGTGCCGCGCAAAGTTCATCCACGTCGCGTAATCCGAGATTCACGCCCTGCCCTGCCAGCGGATGCACCGCGTGCGCGGCATCGCCGATCAGCGCAAGACGCGGCGCGAGATAGCGCTCGGCCAGTTTCATGCGCAGCGGAAACGATGCACGCGGCGTCGTTGCGGTGATGCGGCCAAGACGAAAATCGGAGGCGGCGCCCAGTTCGGCGCAGAACGCGGCATCGTCGAGCGCGAGCAAGCGCTGGCTTTCCGCGTCCGGCACCGACCAGACGATGGAACTGCGCCCATCCGCGAGCGGCAGGAACGCGATCGTGCCGCCTGGCAGAAATCGTTGCCAAGCGGTGGATTCGTGCGCGCGTTCGGTCGTCGCGTGCGCGACGATGGCGCGCTGGCTGTAATCGCGACCTTGCGTACCGATCCCGACCATCTCGCGCAACACGGATTCGGCGCCGTCAGCGGCGACGACGAGTTTCGCGGCGATGATTGATCCGTCATCGAGTGTCAACGTGCGCCGGTCCGCCGCCGCATCCGTCGCGGCGACTTTAGCCGGACAATGCAGCGTGATGCGCGATTCGCGTTGCAAGGCGTTCCACAGCACCGATTGGATGAGGCGATTCTCGACGATGTAGCCAAGTGATGCCCGGCCTTCGTCAGTGGCGTCGAATTCAAGCGCACCCGGCGCGAGCGCATCCCACACGCGCATGCGGCGGTATGCGCTGGCGCGCGCGGGAACAATTTCCTTCCAGACATCCAGACGCGTAAACAGATCGACGGACGACGGCGCCAGTGCGACGACGCGCAGATCGACTTCGTCCTGCGCGCTCCACGGTTTCGGCGCGCGTGGTTCGATTACCGCAACGTCGAATCCCTCACGCGCGAGCGCGAGCGCAAGCGCCGCGCCGACCATGCCGGCGCCGACGATGGCAAGGTCATGAAGATTACGCGCGCTCATGGCCTTTGATTCAACGCAAGTGTTGGCACGCGCCCGCGAAATCCCATGCCGCGATTAACCATCGCAGCTTGCAGCGGCGCAATGCGATCCAGCGCAAGCAGACCGAAAGTGCGCAGGAGTTTCAGCGGCGGCGACTCGTTCGCTGTCCAGCGCGCCAGTGCGTCACTTTGCGCGGCGGTGCCTTCGCGGTCTTCGCGACGGCGTTGCGCGTAGTCGGCGAGGAGTGCCGCATCTCCGGCATCCCGATTGTTGTCGATCAGCAATTCAGCCAGCGTCAGCGCATCGCGCAGGCCGAGATTGAAACCCTGCGCGCCGATCGGATGCAGGGTCTGCGCGGCATTGCCTACGAGTACAGTACGCGGTGCCACGATGCGCTGCGCGTAAAGCCGCCGCAACGGATACGAAACGCGCTTGCCGGGCTTGCTCAACTTGCCGAGTCGCCAGCCAAAGCGATCGTGCAGCAAGTCGATGAATCCGGAATCATCCAGTGCTGCGACGCGCGCGGCGTCTTCAGTCGGCACGGTCAACACCACGCCGGCGCGGCCTTGCGCCAGCGGCAACAATGCAACCGGCCCGGTCGCGGTGAAGCGCTCGTAGGCGCTGTCGATCGCGCGCTCAGGCGTTACCGTGGCGACGAATGCGCTCTGCGCGTAGTCGTTGGATTCGCTTTCGATGCCGAGTTCGGAACGCACAAAGGAATTCGTTCCATCCGCACCGACCAGCAGGCGCGTGCGCACTGTGCGTTCGCCATCGGTAGTCACCAACGTCGCCACGACCCCATCGCCATGGTCACGAAAGCCTTCGAGTTTCGCCGGCGCAAATCGCAGTAATGACTTGCATTTATCCAGTCGCGCAAGCAGCCCATTACCGAGTTCGCGCGCGGGCAATGTCGCACCGAAGGATTCCAGACCGTGTTTCGCGGCGTCGAGCCGCACCACACCGAATTCGCCTTGGCGGCTGACGTGGATCTTGCGGATTGGCGTCGCGCGCGCGCCGCAATGCGCCCAGACGCCGAGCGATTCCAGCGCGTTGACGCTGGCGCGCGCCAGCGCGAGATTGCGTTCGTCGTAGCTCGGCTGCATGTCGGGCTTCGGCGGCGCCGCCTCGGCCAGCGCCACGCGCAGGCTGGAGCCATCGAGCGCGATTGCAAGACTCGCTCCGACCAGTCCGCCGCCAACGATGAGGACGTCCACGTCATCCATGCAGCGATGATAGCGCCCAGCGCCAGATGCGAACAGCGTGGTACGCTGCGGCCTGCACAATCACTCGTTCCGGGGAAGCGAAATGTCCGACCACGCAAAGACGATTTCCAACCTGTATGCGGCGTTCGCGCGCGGCGATGTGCCATCCGTGCTCGGCGCGTTGGCGCCGGACATACAATGGACAGAAGCCGAAGGATTTCCCTACGGCGGCACCTATATCGGACGCGACACCGTGCTCAGCGGCGTGTTCATGAAACTCGGCACCGAATGGGATGGCTACAAGGCCGTGCCGCACGAACTGGTTGCCAACGGCGACACAGTCGTGGCGCTGGGCGAATACAGTGGCACGTACAAGGTTACTGGCAAGCATTTTCGCGCGCCTTTCGCACATGTGTGGAAGTTCGGTAACGACGGTGTGAAATCGTTCCGGCAACACACCGATACGGTCGTGGTCCAGCGTGCGATGAAGTAGTTCGACTGGGAGCATGAACCTCATCCTCGTCCGCCATGGCGATGTCGATGCCGCGCCCGGCCTGTGCCTGGGCCAGACCGACGCGCCGTTGTCTGCATCCGGCTTCGGCGCAGTGCAGCAGCTCGCCGCCACGTGGACGCAAAGCGCGCCGCGCTTCCTGTTCTCCAGCGATTTGAAACGCGCCCAACAGGCCGCGCAGATTTTTGCCGCGCGCTTCGCCATCGAACCACTGTTCGACGCGCGCCTGCGCGAGGTGAATCTCGGCGACTGGGACGGCAAGCGCTGGGACGAAGTGATGCGCAGCGACTCCGCGCGCTACGAGCACTGGTCCGCGAACTGGGTCATCCAGGAAGCGCCGGGCGGCGAGAGTTTCGCCGATGTCATCCGTCGCACCGGCGCCTGGCTGGCCTCGGTACTGTCATCCACGCGCGACGAGGATACCGTGTTGGCGGTGGCGCATGCCGGTTCGATCCGAGCCCTGCTTTGCCACGCGCTCGGATTGCCGGCCCAGCGCGCGTACGCATTGCGCATTGACCACGCCCATGCCGCGTGCATCCGTACCCGGGCCGGGCAGTTTGAAGTATCCTATGTCAATTCCACCCGCTTCGAATCCGAGTAGCGCACGAAATCAGGAGTTCCACAATGCAGCAATTTCCACAAAATCAGGTTTCGCCGCGCAACTGGATTCTGGCCGCGATGATCGTCTTCGCCGTCGCCGTGCGCCTCGTCATCAACTACGTGCCTGGCCTGCTGCCCTACAACTTCACGCCGGTCGAGGCGATCGCCCTGTTCGGCGGCGCCTACTTCGTGAATCGCCGCCTCGCCTTCACCGTGCCGCTGATCGCGATGCTGTGCGCGGACCTCATCATCGCCACGAGCCTGCCGCGCGAATGGGTCGGGGACTGGCTCGGCACGCTGCCGGCGGTGTACGGCTGCATCGCGCTGACCGTGCTCGGCGGCATGCGCCTGTCGCGCAAAATTAGTGTGTTTCGCGTGACCAGCTACGCGTTCGCCAGCGCCGTGATGTTCTTCCTCGTCACCAATTTTGCCACTTGGCTTTCGGCGCAGACCGGCGCCGGTGCCGCTTGCACGCAAAGCCTCGCCGACTGTTATGTCGCCGGCATTCCGTTCTTTCGCGGGACGCTGGTTGGCGCCTTGCTGTGGAGCGCGATCCTGTTCGGCGGTTTCGAGTTGATGCGCCGGCGTTGGACTGCGCTGAGCACCGCAACAGCCTGATTCTCGCGGTGGGCAACCGCCTTTCCAAAATCTATACGCGCACCGGCGACGACGGCAGCACCGGTCTCGGCGACGGTTCGCGCACTCCGAAAGATTCGCCGCGCGTCAGCGCCTACGGCACCGTCGACGAGCTCAATAGCGCCATCGGCATGGTGTTGGCGCAGGACGTGCCTGCTGCGGTGCGCGAGACCCTGACCCAGATCCAGCACGACCTGTTCGATCTCGGCGGCGAGTTGTGCATTCCCGGCATGGCGATGATTCACGATGCCGATGTCGCGCGGCTGGAAAGCACGCTCGACGCCTTCAATGCCGACCTGCCGATGCTCAAAGAGTTCATCCTGCCCGGTGGCGGCATGGCGGCGGCGTGCTGTCACCTCGCGCGCACGGTGTGCCGGCGCGCCGAACGCGAGACGGTTACGCTCGCGCGCACGGAGTCCGTGCGGCCCGAGGCAATCCGATATCTGAATCGCCTTTCCGACCTGCTGTTCGTGCTTTCGCGCGTGCTTGCCCGCGCCAGCGGACATGGCGAAGTGTTGTGGCAACACGAACGCCGCAAGAAACCGAAAGCCTGAGTGCTGCTCTACACCCACCCCGCTTGCCTCGCGCATGATCCGGGCACCGGCCATCCCGAATCGCCGGCGCGTCTGCGCGCCGTGCTCGAAACGCTGGATGAGCCGCGCTTCGCCGCTATCGAACGTGTCGAGGCAACACGAGCCACGCGCACACAACTCGAGCGCGTGCACGACACGGCACTGATCGAACAGGTTTTCGCAAGCGCGCCGCAAATTGGCTACGCGCAACTCGATGCGGATACGTCGATGTCGCCCGATTCGCTGGAAGCTGCTCTGCGCGCAGCCGGAGCGGTGTGCGCGGCAGTGGATGCGCTGATCGACGGCGACGACACGCGCGCATTCTGCGCCGTGCGTCCACCCGGCCATCACGCGACGCGCGATACCGCCATGGGGTTTTGCCTGTTCAACAACATTGCCGTCGGCGCGGCGCAGGCGCTGGCGCGCGGAATCGAGCGCGTCGCCATTGTCGATTTCGACGTGCACCACGGCAATGGCACGCAGGACATATTCTGGAACGATCCACGCGTGCTGTACGCATCCACGCATCAGTCACCGCTGTATCCCGGCACCGGCGCGCGCGACGAAACCGGCGCCGGCAATATCGTCAACGCGCCGCTGCCGCCGGGTGCGGGCTCGGCGCAATTCCGCGCCGTCATGTCAGGAATCGTGCTACCGCGCCTCGTCGAATTCAGGCCGCAACTGGTGATGATCTCGGCTGGCTTCGACGCACACCGGCTCGATCCGCTGGCCAGCCTGAATTTCGACGCCGAAGATTTTGCCTGGGTGACGCGCGAACTTGTTGCCGTGTCGAAGGCGCAAGCACAAGGCCGCGTCGTTTCCAGCCTCGAAGGCGGCTATAGCCTTACGGCGCTTCGCGAATCTACCGCCGCGTGCGTGGCCGCGCTGCTGGAATGAACCTCGCGCGTTGCCGGAAACCGGCGAATCAGGCAAGCTTTGCCACCTTGCGCATCACAATCGGATCATCCGTGTCTGGCGCCATTCGATCAAAAGTCCTGCGTTTGAATTGGCTGGCCGTCGCGCTGGCGCTGGCCGTGGCCCAACAGGCGGCAGCCCAGCAAGCGTCACCAGCCTGTCCCGTCGGCGTGCTGGTCTGCCCCAAGCCCGCGCGCACGAACCAGTTCGCCTTGTGCAAACGCAATGCGCTGCTGGATTTCTACACGCCTGGGCTGCCCACGCAAGGCGACCGCAGCACGATTCCCGCCGATGTCAGCGCACGCAAGGTCGAATCCACCGACTCCTCACACTATCGCCTTGAAGGCGACGTGCAGATGCAACGGCTGGATCAGATGCTGCGCTCGGATTTCCTGACCTACGACACCGACACCACGGCCTACGCCGCCGGCGGGCATGTGATCATGCAGGATCGCAGCCTGTTGATGTCGGCGGACTCGGCACGCGGCAGCGACACGCCGCGCACCACGCACCTTGAAAACATCCGCTACCAGCTGCTCGAGCAGCGCGGCAATGGCGTGGCCGCCAGCGCCGACATGAGCGATGCCGACCACGGCAAACTGGTCGATGGTACCTTCACCACCTGTGATCCGGACGACGTGCGCTGGCATCTGCACGCAGACGAACTGGACATGGACAAGTCCGCGAACGCGGGCTACGCGCACGGCGTGAGCCTGTACTACGGCGACGTTCCTTTCTTCTGGTTTCCGTACCTGAGTTTTCCGCTCAGCAACGAACGCCAATCCGGATTCCTCGCTCCGCACATCGGCTGGTCCAGCCACCGTGGCCTTGTGTTGGGCGCGCCGTATTACCTGAACCTCGCGCCGAACTACGACGCCACGCTGGAGCCGCGCGTGTCGAGCGATCGCGGCGCCATGCTCGCCGGCCAGTTCCGCTATCTGGATGCCGCCGACAAGGCGCAGATCGATTTCAATTTCGTGCCGCATGACAACGAAGCGGCGGACGAGCGCGCGCAATACGCGGCAACGCCGCCCGTGTTCCAGGGACCGGCCTCGCCGGTGGACGTTCCCGACCGGCGTTACGCCTTCCATGTCCAGGACGCCAGCATGTTCTCGGACAACTGGGGCGCGGCGGTGAACATCGAACGCGTTTCCGACAAGCAGTATTTCCAGGATTTCGGCGACTCGCTCACCACCAGCGCGACGGCCCTGCTCGGTTCCAGCGCCTACCTCAACGGCCGCGGTACGTGGTGGAACGCGAGCTTCGGCGCGGATGCCTCGCAGATCACGCAGGTCACGCTGTCCAATGCGGTGCAACCCTACATGCGCCTGCCGCGCGCGACGTTCACGGGCGAACGCGCCCTGCTGGGTGGCCTGGCCTGGGGGGTGAATGCCGAGTACGTGGATTTCCGCCGCGGCCCGTTCGAGCTGACCGGCGCCGCGCCCGGCAGCGTGCTCAGCGTGGATTCGCTCGAAGGCCGGCGCGTGGATGTGTATCCGTACCTGGCCTATCCGGTCGAAGCCGCTGGTTATTTCATCCGCCCGGAACTGGGCGTGCGCTATACCTCCTACGATCTGCGCAATCTCGCCGGATACAACGCCTCCAACCCGGGCCTGCCGCAATTCAGCAACACGACGCCGTCGCGCAGCACGCCGGTCTTCGACCTCGATGCGGGCCTGATCTTCGACCGCCCGCTGACCTTGTTCGGCACGGCACTGACGCAAACCCTGGAGCCGCGCCTGTACTACCTGCGCGTGCCGTATCGCAACCAGGCCGACCTGCCGATCTTCGACACGCAGTTGCCCAGTTTCGATTTCCCGAGCCTGTTCCGCAGCAATACGTTCGTCGGCGCCGACCGCCAGAGCAATGCGAACAACCTCACGCTCGCGCTGACCTCGCGCCTGATCGATGCCGCGTCGGGCGATGAACTGCTCAGCGCCAGCCTCGGCCAGATCCATTATTTTTCGCCGCAGCGCGTGCAGTTGCCGGGCGTGCCGGAAGTCGATTATTCCGGCTCGGATTACGTCGCCGAACTCGACCTGCGCCTGAACGACCGCTGGCAACTGAAATGGGACCAGCAGTACAACCCGAATTCGCGCGTCCTGGATCCGCAAACGCAGATGCTGGTGGAAAACCTGCACCATACCGACCTTTCCGCGATCAGCGTGCAGCATCGTTTCGGCGCCGAAGGCACGCTGAATTTCTCGTATCGTTTCCGCCGCGGCCTGCTCGAACAGGTCGATACTTCGGCGCTGTATCCGCTCAACGCGAACTGGTCGCTGGTCGGCCGCTACTATTACTCGCTGATGCACAGCCAGCTGCTCGAGGCCTTCGCCGGCGCGCAATACGACAGTTGCTGCGTGGCCATGCGCGTACTGGTGCGCCGCTACATCAACGTGATCGGCCAGCTCAAGCCAAGCAACGGCATCTACTTCGAACTCGAGTTCAAGGGCCTGGGCAGCACCGGCACGCGCACCGACAATTTCCTGCGCCGTGCTATCCTTGGCTATCAATAAGTCCCGTTTCCCTAACGGTTTTCTTACCCGAAAAACCGCATAATCGCGCGGTTTTCGTGCATTGCACCCTTCCGAACTGCCATTCCGATGAACAGAATCGTCTTTTGCCTGAGTTTCCTGGTTTCCGCGCTCGGCGCATGGTCCGGCGCGCAGGCGCAAGCGCTGCAGCCGGCGCAACCGCTGGATCGCATCGTCGCCGTGGCCGACGACAGCGTGATCCTGCAAAGCGAGCTGGATGCCGCAGTTGCGAACGTGCTCAACCAGTACCGAGCCAATCCGCAGCAACTGCCGCCGCGCGACGTGCTCGAACGCCAGGTGCTGGAAAGCCTGATCATGCTGCGCCTGCAGGTGGCCCGCGCCAAGGACACCGGCATTCGCGTCAACGACTCCGAGATCGACCAGGCCGTGCAGCGCGTGGCCGAGAGCAACAAGATGACCGTGGACCAGCTGCGCGCATCGCTCGCCAGCCAGAACATGAGCTATGCCGATTTTCGCGACCACCTGCGCGACCAGTTGCTGGTACAGCGCCTGCAGCAGCGCGTGGTGCAAGGCCAGTCCAACGTCAGCGATTCGGAAATCGACATCCTGCTCGCCAGCAACAGCCTCAAGTCCGGCCAGGTGCACCTGCAGCACATCCTGATCGGGCTGCCCAATGGCGCCGACGCATCGCAGATTGCCGCCGCGCGCGCCAAGGCCGACGAGGTCAAGGCCAAGATCGATGGCGGCATGGATTTCACGACAGCAGCCATCCAGTACTCCAGTGCGCAGGACGCCCTGCAAGGCGGCGACTTGGGCTGGCGCGGTTACGACGAGGTGCCGGAAGCGTTCGCCAACTTGGTCGAGGGCATGAAGCCGGGCGAAGTGTCGCAGCCGCTGCGCGGCCCGAGCGGCTTCCACATCGTCAAGCTCGTGGACAAGCGCACCGACGGCAAGCAGGTCGTCACCGAGTACCACGCGCGCCACATCCTGATCAAGGTCAACGAACTGACCAGCAGTGATCAGGCCAAGAAGACGATCGAGGATATCCGCAACCGCATCGTCAATGGCCACGAAGACTTCGCCACCTTGGCAAAGAAGGATTCGCAGGATCCGAGCACGGCCAGCGCCGGCGGCGACATGGGCTGGTTCCCGATCGACCAGTACGGTTCGTCGGTGGCCACGGCCCTGACCTCGCTCAAGGACGGCGAAGTCTCGCAACCGTTCCTGAGCGACCTGGGCTGGCACATCCTGCAGCTTGAGGGCACGCGCCAGAAAGATCGCAGCAAGGAAATGAAGCGCGAACAGGCACGCGAGGTGATCCGCAACCGCAAGGCCGAGCAGGCGTACGAGGATTTCCTGCGCCAGGTGCGTTCCGAAGCCTACGTCGAAATCCGCTTGCCGGGCGCCGAATCCAAGCCCGACCCGGACAAGTCCGCTCCCTGAGCGCGGCGATGAACGACCAGGCCTGGCTGCCACGGCTGGCCATCACCACCGGCGAACCGGCCAGTGTCGGGCCTGAACTCGTCGCCGCGCTTGCGGCGACCGACCTGCCAGCCGACCTGATCGCCATCGGCGACAAGGACGCGCTGCTGCTCGCGGCACAAACGCGTGGCATTGCGCTAACCCTCGAAACCGATGACGGGCAATGGCGCCGCGAGCGCGCGCCAGGTTCACTGCGCTACGTGCATGTTCCTGCACCAGCGCCGATCACGCCCGGCAAGCTCGACGCGCGCAACGCGGCCTATGTCGTCGACATGCTCGGGCGCGCCGCGGACGGCTGCCTCGACGGCGAATTTGACGCGCTGGTTACAGCGCCAGTGCAGAAAAGCGTGATTAACGATGCCGGCATCGCGTTCACCGGCCACACCGAATTCTTCGCCGCGCGCGCCAGCTGCGATGTGGCGATGCTGCTGGTGGCGCCGGGTATCCGCGTCGCACTGGCGACCACGCACCTAGCGTTGGCGGAAGTGCCGGCAGCCATTACCGCTGCCGGACTCGTGCGCATCCTGCGCATCGTGCACAACGATTTGCGCCACCGCTTCCGCATCGACAATCCACGCGTTGCCGTGCTCGGCTTGAATCCGCATGCCGGCGAAGGCGGACATCTTGGCCGCGAGGAAATCGACGTGATCGCGCCCACGCTCGCCGCCCTGCGCGCGGATGGCATGCAACTGGAAGGTCCGCTGTCCGCGGACACTGCGTTCGTGCCGGCACAGCGCGCGCGCTTCGATGCGTATCTTGCGATGTACCACGACCAGGGCCTGCCCGTGCTCAAGGCGCTGGGCTTCGGCGCCTCGGTCAACGTGACGCTCGGCCTGCCGTTCGTGCGCACCTCGGTCGACCACGGCACCGCGCTCGGCCTGGCCGGCACCGGCAAGGCTGATCCGGCTAGCCTGATCGCAGCGGCAAAACTGGCGATGGAACTCGCGCGCGCATGACCGCGCACATTCCGCGCAAACGCTTCGGCCAACACTTCCTCCACGATCCGGGCATCCTGCGCCGCATCGTCGATGCGATCGCGCCGCGACCGGGCCAGCACATCGTCGAAATCGGCCCCGGCGAGGGCGCGCTGACGTTGCCGCTGCTGCGGGCCGCCAAAACGCTTACCGCGATCGAACTCGACCGCGACCTGATCGAGCCGCTGCGCGAAAAATCCCGCGACATCGGCGAACTGGAAATCATCAATGCCGATGTGCTGTCCGTGGATTTCACCACGCTTGCGCACGGCGCGCCAATCCGCCTCGTCGGCAACCTGCCCTACAACATTTCCACGCCGATACTTTTCCATTGTCTGGATCACGCTTCGGCCATCGCCGACATGCACTTCATGCTGCAAAAGGAAGTGGTGGATCGCATGGCCGCAGCGCCCGGCAACAAGACCTACGGGCGCTTGTCGGTGATGCTGCAATTGCGCTGCACGGTCGAACCCTTGCTCAAGGTGCCGCCCGGCGCGTTCCGGCCACCGCCGAAAGTCGATTCGGCCGTGGTGCGACTCACACCCCTTCCCGCGAATCAAATCCCCGAGGTCGATTTCGCCGTTATCGGCAATGTCGTACGCGCCGCCTTCGGCCAGCGTCGCAAGACGCTGTCGAATGCCTTGTCCGGCGTGATGGACGTCAGCGCCATCGCCGCCGCTGGCGTCGATCCGCGCGCGCGCGCCGAGCAATTGCCGCCGTCTGATTTCGTGGCGCTGGCTCGGCAATCGATTTGATTTGTATGTACGTTGTACATATGATGCATCCGTGCGTTAGGAATGGGACGAAACCAAACGGTATGAGAACCTGCGCAAGCACAGCGTGGATTTCGCCGATGCGGTCGGCGTTTTTTTCGACGACCATGCGCTGACGCGGCCCGATCCGGACAGCACGGATGAGGATCGCATGGTGACGCTCGGCCTTGGCACCAGCTACGGTTTCTGTATGTGGTCTGGGTAGAACGCCACAGCGACACCTACCGCGTCATCTCGGCCCGCAAGGCCAGTCCGGGCAAATTCGCCAATATCGGGAGTGAACCATGAAAGATATCGACTTCAGTAATGCCAGACGCGGCGCGCTTATCAGCGAACCTGGAAAGGAACGCATCACCATTCGTCTGGATTCCACCGTGCTGGCGTGGTTTCGCGATCAGGTCAAGGGCGGCGGCAACTACCAAACCCTTATCAACGATGTGCTCAAGGCGCATATTGGCAACGCGAACGACAAGCTCGAGCGCACTCTGCGCAAGGTAATCCGCGAAGAGCTGCGCGCAGCGCATTGAATCGCCTCGACACACTTGCAGCAACGCAAAAGTGGTGAAGCAGACAATGTGCCGATCCATTGCAAATAATGCATTTATGCATTACCATGCCTTGTGCTGAGCTGGAATAAACAAACATGACCACGCTGACCGTTACCACACGCGGACAAGTCACCTTTCGCAAGGATGTGCTGCAACACCTCGGCATCGAGGCGGGCGAAAAAATCGCGCTCGACTTGCTACCCGGCGGTCGCGCAGTCCTGACGGCGGCACCGCCGGCGGGATCGATCCGGGATTTCATCGGCTTGCTGGCCAAGCGCAAGAAAAAGGTAGCGACGCTCGATGAAATCGACGCTGCAGCAGCCAGCGGCTGGGCAGGCGAAAAGTGAATGTCGCAGTCGATACCAATGTTCTGGTCCGAGCCGTCGTGCGCGATGATCCGGCACAGTCGCGCGCCGCGATCAAATTGCTTACCGGCGCAGAACTAATCGCGGTGGCCACACCCTGCCTGTGCGAATTTTCGTGGGTGTTGCGCAAGGTCTATGGATTCGCCACGCGGGATGTGGCAGCGGCAATTCGCGCGCTGATGGGCGCATCCAATGTCGTGTTGAATCGGCCCGCTACCGAGTCCGGATTGGCGATCCTGGAAGCCGGCGGCGATTTCGCCGACGGCGTCATCGCTTACGAAGGTCGCTGGCTCGGCGGTGAAACATTTGTTTCGTTTGATCGCAAGGCGGTGTCGCTGTTGCGCTCGAACGGCCAGGCAGCATCCTTGCCGACCACTTGATCGCGCTAACAGGCTTGCTCGCGCTGCCGCGCTGCCGGACAATCCGGACATGACCGCGGACAATCCCTACGCCATCACCGTTGCCGTGCAAACGCACTTCCTCGACGACCAATCCGCACCCGCGGACAACCGCTACGTGTTCGCTTATACGATCCGCATCGCCAACACCGGCAGCGTGCCGGCCAAGCTGCTGACCCGGCACTGGATCATCACCGACGCGAACGGCCACGTGCAGGAAGTGCGCGGCGACGGCGTCGTCGGCGAACAGCCGCACCTGCAACCCGGCGAGGGATTTGAGTACACGTCTGGCGCAATTCTGGAAACCGCCGTCGGCACCATGCGCGGCAGTTACCAGATGCTGGCCGACGACGGGCGCCGCTTCGACGCGCCGATCGCGCCGTTCACACTGTCGATTCCCCGGACGCTGCACTGATGGCGACCTGGGCCATCGGCGACATCCAGGGTTGCCACGACGAACTGGCCCGCTTGCTGGAAAAAATCCGTTTCGATCCCGCACAGGACAGGCTCTGGTTCTGCGGCGATCTGGTCAATCGCGGCGGCCAGTCACTGCAAGTCCTGCGGTTGGTGAAATCCTTCGGCGCGCGCGCGATCGTCGTGCTCGGCAACCACGACCTGTCCCTGCTCGCGATCGCCGAGCGCAACGAGGAAGGCCAGGCCAAGGTCAATCCGGAATTGCGCGAAGTGCTCTTTGCACAGGATCGAAACGAGCTGCTCGGCTGGTTGCGCGCCTGCCCGCTCGTGCATGTGGATCACGCCCTGGATTTCATGCTCGTGCATGCCGGACTCGCTCCGCAATGGACGGCTGCCGACGCCGAACGCGCCGCGCGCGAGGTCGAGCACAAGCTGCGCGGCGAAAGCGCGCGCCAGCTGCTGCTGTCGATGTTCGGCAACAAGCCGGATCGCTGGCACCCGCGCTTGCAGGGCATGGAGCGGTTGCGCGCGGCAATCAATGTGCTCACGCGCATGCGCTACTGCGACGTGCGCGGGCGCATCGCCTACCGCGAGAAGGGCATGCCCGGCACACAGAAGCCCGGCCTTTATCCCTGGTTCGAAGTGCCGGGTCACGCCGCACGCGGCATCCGCATTGTCTGCGGGCACTGGTCCACCCTGGGACGCTTCCAGGGCATGGGCATCAATGCCATCGACGGCGGCTGCGTCTGGGGCGGCGAACTGATCGCGCTGCGCCTTGATGGCGACGAACCGCAACCCGTCGCGATCAAGTCGACCCGGCCGCGGCCGCCGGGCAAGTTCATCGAGTAAGTCCTGCCCGGGTTGTGCTAGAGTAAAAAGCGTGTCCGGACAATCGGATACACGTTGCAATTGCATTTGGCGGAGTTCGTCTGTGGAAGGTTTGCAGCCGGTTTCGGAATTCCGTTACCGCGCCTTCATCAGCCACAGCCACCGCGACAGTGCGTGGGCGGACTGGCTGCACAAGGCGCTGGAAACATATCGTGTGCCCTCGCGGCTGGTCGGGCAACACACAGACGCCGGCACGATTCCGCGCCGCCTCATACCGGTATTCCGCGACCGCGAAGAACTTTCCAGCTCGCCCGAACTCGGCAGCAAGATCAACGAAGCTTTACGCCAATCCGAAAACCTGGTCGTGATCTGCTCGCCTGCGTCGGCGACTTCGCGCTGGGTCGACGAGGAAGTACTGGCGTACAAGCGCATGGGCCGCGGCGAACATATTTTCTGTTTGATCGTTGATGGCGAACCGAACGTCACCGACATGCCCGGTCGGGTGGCCGCGGAATGCTTCTGCCCCGCGCTGCGCTTCCATCTCGATGCGGACGGCCAACCCACCAGCGAACGCACCGAACCCATCGCCGCCGATGTGCGCGAGGGCAAGGATGGCAAGTCCAATGCGCGCCTGAAACTCATCGCCGGCATGCTTGGCGTTGGCTTTGATACGCTCAAGCAACGCGAACAGCGCCGTCAGTTGCAGCGCATGACCGCCATCACCGCACTCGCCGTCGCCGTCATGGCCGTGACCGCCGTGCTCGCCGTGTCCGCCATGATCTCGCGCCACGCTGCCGTAATCGCACAACAGGCTGCCGAACGCCGCCAGAAGCAGGCCGAGGATCTGGTCGGCTTCATGCTTGGCGACCTGAACGACAAGCTGGCTCAAATGAATCGGCTCGACATCATTCAGGCGGTGGACGACAAGGCAATGACGTACTTCGAGTCGTTGTCTGCTTCCGACGTCAACGATACTGCGCTCGCGCAACGTGCCAAGGCACTGGAGAAGATTGGCATCGTCCGCAGCGAACAAGGCCAGCCGGCGAATGCGTTGACGGCGTTCGAGGCATCCAATCGGATCTTCCGGCAGCTGGCCGCCGCCGCACCCGCCGACCCGGAAAGCCAACTGGCGTATTCGCGGTCGCTGGCCTGGATCGGCATGATCCATTACGGTCAAGGCGATTTCAGCGCGGCCACCCGCGACTGGCGAAGCGCTCGGCAGACACTGCAACCTGCTTTGCAGCAGTCACCTGGAAATCTCTCGTTGCAGGCGCAGTTGGCGTACATGGATGGCAACCTCGATCATATGTTGTCGGCGCAAGGACATCCGGACGAGGCGCTCGCCCTGGCCAGGGAACGCCTGGAATTGCAGCGCAAGCTGGCAAAAGCCAAACCGACCGATGCGACTTACGCGGGCGGATTGGGCGACGCCCACAACGAACTCGGCCGACTGGCTTTGCTCAGGGGCGACCTCGCAGGGGCAATTGCCGAATACCACGCCGACGACACGATCGAAACCGCGGCATCTGCCCAGCATCCGCAAGACAACAACCAGCGCGATGATATGGCCCGCGTGCGTGCCATCCTGGGCCGCACCCTCGCATTGACCGGGGATACCGAAGCCGGAGTTCGCGCCTTGCAACAAGCAGTGGACATCGGCGTGCAGTTGGTGGCCTTCGAGCCGCACGACACCGGGTATCAGGATCGTCTGGCCCTGTATTCCTTGCAGTTGGCGCGCTTGCAGCGACTGACGGGCAACACATCGGCGGCGGCAGCGTCGAACGCAAAAGCCATTACCCTTCTCGATGCACTGGTCAGGAACGATCCCGGCAACCACGACTGGCAAGGCGATTACGCCGAAGCCCTGAATGAGCGGGCTGCGCAACAGCGCCTCGCCAACCGCTCGGACGCGGCACGCGCGTCGATACAGCAGGCGTTGGATATTCTGACGCCGATGCTGGCCAAGCACCCCGACGAACGTGCCGCGCTGCTGTCAACAATGAATGCGCAACTGCTGTTGGCGTCGCTGACGGCCGACCCGCAGGCCGCGCGCCGGTTGCGCGAACAGGCGGTGGATACCCTGCAGGCGACCAAAGTGGATCGCGGCGATCCACGCCTGCTCGCATTGCAAGTCGAAGCACTGCTCGCTCTTGACCGCAAATCCGATACGCAACCGCTGATCAAGCAGTTGCGGGATGAAGGTTATCGCGACCCCGCATTTGTCGCCCTGCTGCAACGCGAACACATCTCGTATTCTGTAAAGCCGGCCATCACCCAAGGAGCACAGCATGACTGACATCACCGTCAAACTGGACATCAACGGCAATCCCGCAGTCACCTGCGAGCCGCCACAATTCAATGCCAATCGCGGTAACCAAACCATCAAATGGAAACCCGGCGGCAGCCAGAAATTCACTTTCTCCTCGCTGACCGGACTACCCAACCCTCCCTTCTCGTCGCTGGCCGTCGCCAGCAATGAAATCACGGTGCAGGATAACGATACCGATCCCGCGCTTTACGCATACACGATCACCGTGGTAGCGGATGCAAATGGCCGGACTTACAGCACGCTTGCATCACGGGAAGGCGATCCAGTTCCGAGCATCAAGAACCGATGACATGATTCCGCTGATCGTCGGCGTCACCAGCCACCGCAACATCCCCGCGCGCGAAGTCGAATCGATCCGGCTGCGCGTGCGGGATTTTTTCGCGCGCTTGCAACGCGAGTTTCCGCACAGCGCACTGGTGGTACTGTCCGCGCTGGCCGAGGGCGGTGACCAGATTGCGGCACAGGAAGCACTGGCGGTCGGAGCACAGGTCATCGCGCCGCTGCCGCTGCCGCGCGACCTGTATGCGCAGGACTTCACCCATGCCGCCGCCCGCGCCGCCTTCGACGCGCTGTGCGGGCGCGCCCACCTCATCGAGATGCCATTGCTGCCTGGCCATACTTTGGAGGAAGTCGCGCTTGCCGGCGTGGAACGCGACCGCCAGTACGCACGCGCCGGCGTGTTCATCGCACGGCACTGCCACCTGCTGCTGACGATCTGGGACGGCAAGCAATCAGACCGCCTCGGCGGCACCGCCCAGGTGGTCGATTACTACCTGCACGGCATCATGCCCGGCCTGATCGAACGCCGGCGCGGCGCACGGCGCTGGCTGTTCGGTTACGGCGACGAACGTCCGGTGTGCCATCTGGTGTGTTCGCGCGACGGCGCCGATGGCGCTCCGCCGGCGCCGCTGCAGGCTGGACAAATCTTGTGGCGTACCGCGGGTTCGGTTTCCGCACCGGACGTGCTCATGCCGGCGCGCTTCCGCAACGCATTCGCCGAAGCCGGGGAATTCAACGCCGACGCGGCGAAATATCAAGCGCAGATCGACGCGTCGCCCGCCGATCCGGTCGAACGCGGCGCACCGCCTGCGCTGGCCACGCTGTTCCGCGCCGCAGACTGGCTCGCCATGCATTTCCAGCGGCGTGTTCTGCTGGCGATGCGCATTTCATACAGCGTGGCCGGTTTGATGGGCATCGCCTTCGCGGTCTACGACAACCTGACCAATGCCGACGCCTACATCTATGTGTTCCTGCTGCTGTTCGCCAGTGGCGTGATCATCAGCACGATCGCCGCGCGCCGCGAATGGCATCGCAAATACCTGGACTACCGCGCGCTCGCCGAAGGCCTGCGCGTGCAGGGCTACTGGCGTCGCGCCGGGATTTCCCTGACCGGCGATCCGGAATTCGCGCAGGACAGCCTGCAGCAGAAGCAGGACATCGCGCTGGACTGGGTACGCAATGCGATGCGCAGTGCCGACCTGATCCGCGCGCCGGATGCGCCCGATCGTCGCGCGGAACAACTGCACGCCGTCATCGGCGAATGGATCGGCAATGCGGATTCCGGCCAGCTCGCCTATTACACGCACAAGGCTGGGCAGCGCGAGCGCAACTACCGCATGACCGAGCATATCGGCAGGGTGAGCCTTTACGCCGGCATCGCGATCAGCATCGTGCTCGCCGCGCTGGCGTTCCGGCTGTCCGTGGACGCGAAGAACGACCTGATCGTGCTGATGGCGGTGTTCTCGGTTTCCGGAGCCGTGCGCGAGGCCTATGCCTACCGCAAGGCGGACAAGGAATTGATCAAGCAATACCGTTTCATGCGCCGCCTGTTCACCGACGCGCGCACTGCGCTGCAAGGCGCACGCGACGACGGCGAGCGGCGCGAAATCCTGCGCGCGCTCGGCGAGGCCGCCCTGGCCGAACATGCCGAATGGGCAATGATGCATCGCCAGCGCCCGCTCGAGCACGGGCGCATGTAGGGTGCACGTCCAAGCCTTCGATCGACCATTCCGGACGCGATCAAGACTGGCCGGCACTCACGGAGTCGTCCATTTCTTCAACCATGCATTCACGGTGTCGTGCCAGAGCACGCTGTTCTGCGGTTTCTGCACCCAGTGGCTTTCGTCCGGGTAATGCAGAAATTCGCTGGGAATGCCGCGACGCTGCAATGCCGTGAACGCGCCGATCCCCTGCGTAACCGGAATGCGGTAGTCGTGATCGGAATGCACGACCAGCATCGGCACGCGCCAATCCTTGACGTGGTCGATGGGATTGAACTTTTCATAATTCTGCGGATGCTCGTACTGGGTGCCACCGTTCTCGTGTTCCTCGAACCACAATTCCTCGGTGGCGTAATACATCATGCGCGTGTCGAACACGCCGTCGTGATCGATCAGGCATTTCCACGGCTTGTTCCACACGCCGGCGATCCAGTAGGTCATGTAGCCGCCATAGCTCGCGCCCGAGGCGCAGGCGCGCGAGCCGTCGAGATACGGAAACTGCTTCAATGCCGCGGCCCAGCCCTTCTGCAAATCCTCCAGCGGACGGTCGCCCCAGTGCTGGCTGATGGCGTCGGTGAAGGCCTGGCCGTAACCGGTCGAACCGTGGAAATTGATCGCGACCACGCCGAAGCCGGCGCCAGCGTAGGTCTCCGGCGTCCAGCGGTAGTGGAACTCGTTCGTCCAGGCGTTCTGGGGGCCGCCGTGAATGAGGAACACAACCGGATACTTTTCGCCGGGCTTGGCATCCACCGGCGGCATTGCGTAGCCGTGCACGCTGTCGCCATTCCAGCCCTTGAATGTAAACCAGGTCGCCTTGCTGAAGCGGATGTCGGCCAGGCGCTGCGCGTTGACGTCGGTGATCTGCGCAAGCTTGCCGTCCGCATAACGATACAGGTCGGTCGGGTGTTGAAAATCCTGTTTGGCGACGATCAAGTCCTTTGCACCGACGGCGACGCCGGTCACGGTGCCATCGCCGACGAGGCGCGTGGCCTTGCCGCTGGCGACGTCGATGCCGAACAGGGCGTGGTCGCCGTTGTCGTCGGTCGTGGTGTACAAGGTCTTGCCGTCTGCCGACAGTTGCAGCGGACCGGCGGAACGATCCCACGAAGGATCCAGTTCATGCGTTTTGCCGCTGGCCAGGTCCAGCGCCATTATGCCGAAACGGTCGGCCTCGAATCCGGGTACCTTCATCGCAAGGTAGTACAAGGTCTTGCCGTCGTTCGAGGGCAGCGGATACGCATCCCATGCAAGGTTCGCGGCGGTGAGGTTTTTCGGTGCGGATGAACCGTTCGCAGGCACGGAATACACATCGAAATTCGTCGACCACGGTTCGGTCTTGCCCGCGATGCGCACGTCGAAGTAAACCGTTTTCCCATCCGGCGAAAACGCGAATTCGGTGTCGTCGCCGAATGGCTTGGATGGAACGTCGCCGTCGATGCCCTTCGAGAGCAAGCGCGGCAGTGCGGCCATGCCCTTGCCACCACGCGGCGTCAACGCGGGCGCGATGTAGAGCTGGGAACGGCGGCCGTCGGACCAGGTGTCCCAGTGACGCACGAACAGACGGTCGTAAAGATGCCCGGTGGCCTTTTCCAGCCCTTCCTGCGGCGCGCGCTTCGTACAAAGACGTTCGGCGCAATCTTCGAAAACGTCGACGGACAACAACATCGTCGTGCCGTCAGGCGACAACTTGAACGTGTTGATGTCTGCCGGCCACGGCGTTTCGCTTTGCGGCGCCGATCCCGGCGTCGCGGCCATGCGCCACACGCGCGTGTACTCGTCGCCCTTGGCTTGCGCGAGGTAATACACGGATTTGCCATCCGCCGACCAGCGCGGAGTGGACGCGCTGATGTCCTTGTCTGTCAATCGCATCGGCTTGGCATCTTTCGCCGACAAATCCAGCAGCCAGATACCATTGATGCCCCGGTTCGCGGCGTAATCGGTTTCGCGCATCGAAAAAAGAACATGCTGGCCATCGGGCGACAACTGCGGGTCGCTCACGCGGTTCATCATGACAAGGTCATGCACGTTGAAGGAATGCGAAGCGGCGTACACACCGGACGCTGCGACAAGTGCACAAAAAGCAAAGACGAATTTCATTTCGATACTCCTCTCAACTCAGGCCGCGCGACCCATGCGGCCGATCCAGCGATACAAGACAATTGTGACGGCGACGAAGGCAATGCCGCCGATCCAGATCGACGGCGTGGCGAAGGCATCGCCGACCAGGGCCAGCGGTGCGGTATTGCCGGAAAACGCGACGACGGCGGCGATGATCACGCCGAGCAGGCTTTCGCCGACGATCAAACCGGATGCGAGCAGAATGCCCAGTTGCTTGACCGCATCGCCGTTCGGCCCGCGTTCGGCTCGGCGGTCGAACCACGCACCGACGAGGGCGCCGACCACCCCCCTCAACGTGGGGGACGGTGGCAGGGAGATGCCGGGGCCCCCCCCCCGCG
>OEIU01000511.1_pt1 | contig 35412 bp, 41 predicted proteins | sample 1539221 | NCBI WGS metagenome assembly OEIU01 (sample SAMN03792071, study PRJEB22550) | activated sludge metagenome | feature: wastewater treatment plant; material: activated sludge; isolation source: Wastewater treatment plant of a petroleum refinery complex | place: Argentina: Zarate | collected...
CTCAACAGCGAGCGCCGCGTCATCGAGCAGGCCGCGGAAGCGCAGGCCGAGGCCGAGGCGCTGGCCTCGCTCGGGCTGGAAGACAAGGGCGCGGTGATCGTGACGGCGTCGGAAGGCTGGCATCCCGGCATCGTCGGCCTGGTCGCCTCGCGGCTGAAGGAGAAGTTCGCGCGTCCCGCCTTTGCCATTGCGCTGGAGCCCGGCGGCATCGGCACCGGCTCGGGCCGCTCGATCTCGGGCGTCGATCTCGGCAAGGCGGTGCGCCAGGCGGTCAAGGATCGCCTGCTGATGAAGGGCGGCGGCCACGCCATGGCGGCCGGCGTCACGCTGCGGAAGGAGAGGCTCGCCGAATTCCGCGCCTTCATGGAAAGCGCGCTGGCCGAGGATGTCGCCAATTCGCGTCACGAGAACGAGCTGTTCATCGACGGCGCGGTGACCGGGCGCAGCGTGACGGCGGAATTCGCCAACACGCTGAACCGCGCAGGACCGTTCGGCGCCGCCAATCCGGAGCCGGTAATCGCGCTGCCGGCGCATCAACTCGTCTATGCCGACGAGGTCGGGCAGGCGCATTTGCGCGTGCGCTTCAAGGCCGGCGACGGCGCCATCGTCAACGGCATCGCGTTCCGCGCGGTCGGGCAGAAGCTCGGCCATGCGTTGACGCAGAACCGCGGTCAGCCCCTGCATGTCGCCGGGTCGCTCGCGGTCGATCGCTTTCAGGGCGCCGAGCGTGTACAGCTTCGGGTGCTCGACGTCGCGGTGCCGGATCCGGGACCAGCGGTGATCCGTTAAATCAGACCATCTCAATCAACAAACAGAACGAGGGAGAAGAAGCGATGGGGCAGGTTCAGGGCAAGGTCGCGCTGGTGACCGGCGGCGCATCCGGCATTGGCGAAGCGGTGTGTGAATTGCTGGCGCGCGAGGGCGCCTCGGTGGCCGTGACCGACGTCGACGATCTCAGGGGACCGGAGGTCGTCGCACGGATCAAGAAGGCCGGCGGCGAGGCCAGCTTCTGGCATCACGACGTCACCAGCGAGGAGCGCTGGATCGAGGTCGTGGCCGAGGTCATGAAGCGCTATGGCCGGCTCGATGTGCTGGTCTCGAACGCCGGCATCGGCATTGCCGTGCCGTCGATCACCGAGATGACGCTCGCCGACTGGCGGCGCCAGAACGCGATCAATCTTGACGGCGTGTTTCTGTCGGTGAAGCATTGCCTGCCTGTCATGCGCAAGACCGGCGGCGGCTCCGTCATCATGATGTCGTCGCTGGCGGGCCTGCGCGGTGCGGCCGGGCTTTCCGCGTACTCCGCGACCAAGGGCGGCGTGCGGCTGTTCGCCAAGTCGGTCGCGATGGAGTGTGCGACATTCGGCGACGGCATCCGCGTCAACTCCGTGCATCCCGGCATCATCGACACGCCGATCTGGGGCAAGATTCCGACTGGAGCGACAGGGGCCGGCCAGAACGCGCCGATTGATCCTGAGGAGCGCGCCAAGCTGGCGACACCGCTCGGCCGCGCCGGGCATGCCGAAGAAATTGCGCAGGGCGTGCTGTATCTGGCGTCGGATGCGTCGCGCTATGTGACGGGGACCGAACTCGTGATCGACGGCGGGATGTTCGCGGGCGCGATTGCGCGGCGGACCTAATTGCGTCATTGCGAGGAGCTCGCGACAAAATTGCAGAGCAATTTTGCGCTGAAGCGACGAAGCAATCCATTTTTCCGCTTGTGGCGGCATGGAATCTTCGCTCCGCTCGCAATGACGGCGAATTATCCGCCCTGCCTCAACCGCGCCAGCACCTTCAGCCCGCCATAGCCGTCGGCCGGCAGCAGTCCCATCCTGGCCTGATAATCCTTCACCGCCTTCATCGTGTCGTTGCCGACGCGGCCGTCGGTGCCGCCGGTGTCGAAGCCGGCCTTGGTCAGCCGCGTCTGCACCTCCTGCACCTCGGCGAGCGTCAGCGCGCGCTCGGAGCCGGGGAAGGGCTGGATGAAGGGCGGGGCGCCGAGAATGCGGTCGCCGAGATGGCAGATCGCGAGCGCGTAATTCATCGACGGGTTGTAGCTTTTGACCGAATAGAAGTTCGGGCCCAGCAGGAACGAGGGCCCGCCCGCGACCGGCACCCACATCTGCGCCGAGGCGTTCGGCTGCGGGAACGGCTTGCCGTCGGCACGCGTCACGCCGGCGCCGGCCCAGGCGGCGTAGGTGCGGCTTCCGCTAGCGGCGCCGCCTGACGTGCGGACCTCATAGCCCCAATGCTCGCCGCGGTGATACTTGCCGCGATTGAGCAGAAAGCGCGCGCTGGAGCCGAGCGCGTCGTCCGGTCTGCCGAACGGCGAGACGCGGCCGTCCTTGTCATAGTCCATGCCGACATTGAGCCAGACCTCCGGCATCCATTGCGTATGGCCCATCGCGCCGGCCCAGGAGCCCCGCATTTCCTCCGGCGTGCTCCAGCCGCGATCGACGATCTTCAGCGCGTTGATCAACTCGGTTTCCCAATAGGCGCGGCGGCGCGGCTCGTTCCAGGCGAGCGCTGCGAGCGAAGGAAAGACCGGCCGCATATGGTTCTGCTGCACCAGCGGATCGCCATAGGCCGATTCAACGCCCCATAGCGCGAGAAGCGTACCGCGCTCGACGCCGAAATCCTGCTCGATCCGCGCGAACAGCGCCTCATTCTTTTTCAATGCTTCGCGGCCGTTGATGATGCGCCAGTCCGAGACGCGGCGGTTGATGTATTGCCAGATCTGCTCATGGAATTCCGGCTGCTTCTGCATCTGCCGGAACACGGTCATGTCGGGCTCGATGCGCCCCATCACCCGCGTCCAGGTCGCATCCGAAATGCCCTTGGCGAGCGCGCGCGCGCGGAAATTGTCGCGCCACTGGTCGAAGCCGGGCGGGGCGGCCAAGGCCGATGGCGCGGCGAATGCTGCGCCGGCGGCGATGCCGGCCTGCAGCACGGCGCGGCGGGTCAGGGCGGTCTTGGAATCAAGCTGTTTCATGCCCGCAGTGTAGCCGCGCACCGGCCTCGCGCCAAAAGCCAAGACGCCGCGGGAACCGGCTATACCGTCACAAATTCGCGGCTATTCCGGCCAGCCAGCGGCGGATCAGGCGCTGGGCGCCGGCCGAGAGCCCGGCCGCCAGCCGCCGCTCGATCGCGTGGGCGTGCCTGCGGCTCTTCCCGAGCAGGGCTGCGCCACGCGGGGTCAGCGTCCATTGCAGCACGCGGCCATGAACGGGGTGGGGCGTCTTCCTGATGGCGCCGTCGCGTTCGAGATTGCGGATGATGACGCCGACGGTCTGCGGCGTCAGCATCGCGACGCGCGCGAGATCGGCGCCCGAGAGGCCCGGATAGGCGCGCAGCATGGTCAGGACCAGGAATTGCGGCGTCGTGACGCCGAGGTCGGCAAGCGACCGTTCCATCGCCAGTCGCGTCGCCCCCTGGGCCTGTCGCAGCAGATAGGCGAGGTAGCCCTGCTCGCCGCGCTTGCCTTCGCCGGGCGGCGGCGGGCGGATCATCGCCGGTGCGGGAGTTCGCGGTCTTCCGGCTTTCGCCCCTTGCGGTCCGCGCGACCGCGCTTGCGTCACCGGTCCGATCTTGCGCGCCATGTCAGTGCTCTTATAATCAATCAGAGTACTGATAACACGAGGCAGAATCGATGTCACACGCCCGCAAGGAATACAAGGAGTTCATGTCGCTGACGCCGGATGCCTATGAGGCCGTGCTGGCGCTGAGCCAGGTCGCGGGCAAGGCGGGCATCGACAAGCAATTGCTCGAGCTGATCAAGCTGCGCGCCTCGCAGATCAACGGCTGCGCCTTCTGCGTGCAATTTCACATCCTGGAAGGCGAGAGGCTCGGCGTCACCGCCGACAAGCTCAATCTCGTGGTGGTCTGGCGGGAGGTGCCGCAGTTCTCGCAGCGCGAGCGCGCGGCGCTGGCCTGGACGGAAGCTCTGACGCTGCTCGGCGACGGCGACGGCGTTAGCGACGATGTCTATGCAGAGGCTGCCCGCGAATTCTCCGACAAGGAACTCGCCTATCTCACTTCGGCGGTCGCCGCGATCAACGTCTGGAACAGGTTCGGCGCCGCATTTCGCTGGACGCCGCCGGCGCGCAAGTCGGCGGTCGGTTCAGCGGCTTCATAGGCGGTGTTAGCTAATTAGAACTTCGCTCGTGCCAACACCCTGATCGTGCGGCCCTGGCCCGGCGAGATATTGTTGTTGCCATCAGCCGTCGCCCAGTAGCCCCTGTTGAAGATGTTTTCGATGTTGAGCTGGGCACTCCATGTCTCGTCGATCTTTGCGAACAGGCCGGCGTCGAAGCGCCAGAAGCCGGGCAGCCGCACGCTGTCATCCGACGAGGCAAACGAGTCGGAGAAATAGATGACGCCGAGCGAAGCGGCCCATCGCGCATCGATCTGATACTTGTTCCACCAGCCGAACTGATTGTAGGGCACGAGCTGCACCCGGTTTCCGGCCACGATGGTCGCGGACGTATCGCTTGCGATGCGTGCGTCCGTGTAAGCGTAGCCAAAGGTCGTCTGCCAGTCGGGAGTCACGTATCCCGTGACGGCCGTTTCAAAGCCGCGGATCTTGTGGGCGCCGCTTGGAAAAAAGAAGCCGGGATTAGTGGGATCGGCGATCGGGACGTTCGTACGATTGAGTTCGTACACCGCGGCGGTGAACAGCAGCTTCGGCTGGATGTTCCATTTGACACCGACCTCGGTGTTTTCGAACGTCTGGGGCTGCAGGATCAGTGTTCCCGGCGTGAGCGCGCTGAACTGGTCTCCGGATGCCGGCAGATAGGAGATGCTGTAGGCAGTGTAGATGGACAGACTGTCGATGGGTTTGACAATGATTGCCGCGCGCGGCGAAAGTTTCTCATCGACCCGATTGCGCAACAGGCCGCTGTTCAGGTCGAGCGCAGACATATCAAAACTGTCGTAGCGGGCGCCGACGAAGAGTTGCAGCCAGCGGGTCACCTCGATCTGGTCCTGCACATAACCCGACGCGATGTTCAGCCGATACTTGCTGTTGGCGTCGGTCGCGATGTGATTGAAGACGACAGGGCCGAAATAGGTCGGATTGAATGGATTGACGACGTCGAACGCCTTGTTGGCATTGTTTGGAAATATGCCGGAATCGCGCCGTGAAAGACCGGTCTGCCGGCCGAACTCGGTGCCGAACGCGACCGTGTGAAGAACCCCTCCGGCCGTCGTCTTGTAGACGAAGTCGGTCTGGTTGAATGCGTTTTCGCGCGGCGTGTAGTTCTGGTAGGCGTTCAGCGATACCTGCGTAAGATCCGGTGTCACCGCGCCGCCGCCGGGGCCGCCGCCCGTGCCGCCGGGATAGACGTTGCGGTAGCCGCGGTTGTAGTCGGCGTAGAGCGAGGAATTCTTCACCGTCAGCCCGTTGCCGAAATCATGCTCGATCACCGCCATGCCGGTCTGCACCTCGACCTTGGCAGCGTTGTAGATCGGGCTGCCGTAGAAGGTGGTCAGGTCGCCGTTCGGCGCGAAGGGCACGGTGGGATTGAAGCGGGTCGCGCCGCCGGGCACACCGAGGGAGGGATTGCCGCGATCGGCCAGGCGGAAGTCGTGATAGAATTCGTAGGAGAGTTTGACCCTGGTGTCGTCGGTCGGCTTCAGCGTCACGGTCGGGTTGAACCCGTAGCGCTCGAAATGGCCGTATTGACGGAAGGTGTCGCTGTTTTCATAGAAGGCATTGAGCCGCACGGCGACGTTCTCGTTCACGGCCTGGCCGGCGTCGAGCGTCACCCGCTTGTCGCTGTACGAGCCGGCCTGCATGGTCGCCTCGTAGAGGCGCTGACCATCGGCCTCCTTCAATGTCCGGTTCACCAGGCCGCCGCCGGCGCCGCGCCCGAAGGCCAGCGCGCTCGGTCCTTTCAGGATCTCGATGCTCTGCGTGTTGTAGAGATCGCGGAAATACTGGACGTCGTCGCGGAAGCCGTTGACGTAGAAATTCGCGCTGGAATCGACGCCGCGGATGATGAGCTCGTCGCGGTTGCCTTCGCCCTGGTGGATCACAACGCCCGGCACGTAGCGCGTCGCGTCGGTCAGGCTCTGGAACGACTGATCGCGGATATAGTCCTTCGTCAGCACCGTGATGGATTGCGGGATATTGACCAGCCTGGTGTTGGTCTTCGTCGCCACTGAAGTGCTGTCGGAATAGACACCGACGGTGCCGGTGCGTGCGTCCTGTGTCGGACCGAAGGACGGTTTTGCGGCCGGCACGGTTTCGTTCCTGCGCGCGGCCAATGTGCGCCGGGACCGGCCCGTGTTTGAGTTGTTGCGCGCCGGTGAGGACGTGCGGCGTGGCCGCGTATCTGGTGCGGTTACCGTCACGGCCGGCAGTGATGCGCCCGTACCCTGACCAGGTGCCGGCTGTGCCTGGGCACCTGCCTGTCGGACCGGGAGGAACAGCGCAATGGAGCTCGCGGATAGGAAGAATATGACGCGCGATCGAACGATCGCCTGCAATGATTTCATCATGTCGGGACGCTCCAAGAATTTTTTATCGCGCGGGATCTTTCGGCACGCGCGACCACCCACTTCTGAACCACGGAATGACCCTGCCATTCCGCGTCCGCCATTTTGAATTGTTCAAATCTCGTGGACGTAGAGCTTTATTGGAATGCTTCTACGTTGCAACAACGCGCAGCACACCGGCGCATCCTAATTCACGCGGCGGTCGCCTTGCCGGACACTGTGACGAAGCACGTCCTCCGGCAGCACATGCGCCACGGCTGCGCCCGGCGGATCGGTGCCGATCTCGCGGCCGCGGCCGCGAATCAGCCGCTCATAGGATGTGATCAGCGTGGTGTAGGGGTTGACCCAGATCCAGCCGTCGCGCGTGAACACCTGCACGTCGAAGTGAAGGTGGTATGAGGTGCCGTTCGGGAAATCGAGGTAGTTCGAGACGACGCCGATCTTTTCGCCCTCGGCGACCCGGCGGCCGCTGAGAATGCCGTCCGCATCCATCGTCGACGGGTTCATGTGCATGTAGCGAAAACGGATGTGCTCGTTGCCGGTGTTGATCTGCAGGGTCGCCGCCTGCTGCTTCGGTGAACGGATCAGGATGCCGTCGCGCACGGCGACGACGGCCTGCTTTCGCGGATGACAGGCGGCTTCACCGTCGCTGTTGGGCGGGCAGGGCGCGGGGCGGATGTCCTGGCCCTGATGGCCGAAGCCTGCGGCGCATTGGCCAACCTGGAAGCTGCGGGCTTCGCAGAAATTGTCGCGCCAGGGGTAGATGCCTTGATAGACGCCGGATTTGCGCTTGCCGAATTGCTGCGAACTGACCAGCACTGGCGCCTTCGCAAGTGGAAAGCGGATCTGCGAATAAGCGATGAGATCGACGCGGCCGCCGCGGTTGCGCGCGCTGCTGTTGGCGATGATGTCGCCGCTCGGTCGGTAGCTGAAGTCAGGCGATCGCGGCACCGGCCGTTCCGCCAAATCCGACGCGATGTCCCGACGCGGGCGGGCCGGCTGGCCGCCGGCGACGCGCAGCGCCTTCAGGAAACGCTCGGCGATCGGGTAGGCCTCGCGACAGGCGAGACGCCGCGGCCGTGGCGCCGAGTCCAGGCACTGGATCGATACGACATAGGGCACGCCGAAGCGGGTGAAGGCGTAGCGCACATAGCCTTCGCGAATGAAGCGCCGCATGCCAGGGAATTGCGCCGCCAGCGCCCTGACGGGCACGCCTCTGCCGCCGAGCGGATCGGCAAGATCGTAGGTGAGGAGCGAGCCCGTGATCTGAACCTCGACGGGCCGGGCGAAGACTCGCGACGGCAGGCTCGCCCCCGCGCCGGGATCGAGCGAGAACACCGCGTCGTAGCCGGAGGGGCCGGCGTGAAAGAAGTCGGCGGGGCGGAAGTCGGCCTGATAGCGCGACACCGGCGGATTCGGCGTGCCGCTCTGGGCGTCGAGATAGGCAGCGGTATCGAACGGCAGCAAGACCGGTACCGGGCTGCGCCCGATGCCGGCGAAGATCGTCGAATTGATTGCGTTCAGTTGCACCAGCGCGGGCGTCGCCCGTGGGTCCGATGCCGGCATCCGATGGCGGCCGGCAAAGGTGAAGCGCGGCGCGATGGCCGGCTGGGAACTGATCTCGCTGCGAAGCTGATCGAGGACGGCGCGCCACTCGACGCGTGCTGCCGTGATCGAGGGCGTCCTGAACTCGTTGGCCGAAACGCCCGACGCTCCGGCGAGGAAAAAACAAAAGGCTGCCAGCCACCGCGCGAGCAAGCTGACAGCCTTGATTCCCAAATGCACCGCCCCCGGCCGTGCCCCTTATTCTAAAGCGCGGTCTTAATCCTTCGCGCGCTCGACGTAGGAGCCATCCTCAGTCATGACAACGATACGCGTTCCAGTTCCAATGTGCGGCGGCACCGAAGTGCGCACACCGTTGGAGAGGATAGCAGGCTTGTAGGAAGAAGACGCGGTCTGACCCTTGGTCACCGGTTCGGTCTCCACAACTTCCAGCGTCGCGCGCTGCGGAAGCTGGATCGCGACCGGGTTGAGGTCGTGCATTGACAGCTTCACCGTCATGTTTTCCTGCAAATAGGGCGCGGACGAACCGACGATCTCCTTCGATACCTGGACCTGGTCATAGGTATCGGCGTTCATGAAGTGGAAGCCGTCACCATCCTCGTAGAGGTAGTTGAAGTTGCGATCCTCGACGGTGGCCTTCTCGACCTGGTCGGTGGTCTTGTAGCGCTCCGATACCTTCACGCCGTCGCCGATACGGCGCATTTCGATCTGGCTGACCGGAGTTCCCTTGCCGGGATGGATGTTCTCGGCCGAGAGGACGACATAGAGCCGGCCGTCCTGTTCGATGACGTTGCCCTTGCGGATAGAGCTGGCGATGACTTTCAAAGCGATTTTCCCGAATTTCTGGCCTTCGGGCCACGTGCAGACAGGGGCGTCCGCAGTGGCCGATCAGGCGGTTTCGGGCTGCAACATACTGATTTCGCCCGTCGATGCCAGCGTTTTGCGCCCCTCCAGTGGGGCTGCTTGAGGCCATATCGGCCCTGTTTCGCCGCCTTTGGCGGCGGCCGCGTCGCGCCGTTTGCAGCGCCAGCCTTCGACGCACCTGCGGGGCGGAATGGACAAGCCGAGCCGGTTTCGCCATGAAGGACGGATCAGACGCGGGAGCTGATCGCCTGCTTCCGAAACCATAAGGAAAGTCGAACAGTTTCAATGGCATTCTCCGGGTTCCTTGACTGCCTTTTCAGGCCTTGCGGAGCACGCGCCGCTGCGCGGCAAGGGCGGCGCTTGATGGGCGTGACGGACCAGCCCTCACCATGGTGGTCGGCCGCGCGGCACGCCGACCGCCGGCCGTTCCTGATGGCGCGCGGCGCGATCACGAGGGCGCTGCGGGCCTGGTTCGACGGGCAGGGGTTCACCGAGGTCGAGACCTCCGTGCTCCAGGTATCGCCCGGGAACGAGACGCATCTGCATGCGCCGCGCACCGAAATCATCGGCAGCGATGGCAACGGCGCGACACGCTATCTGCGCACCTCGCCAGAATTTGCGGCCAAGAAGCTGCTTGTCGCCGGCGAAACCAGGATCTTCGAGTTCGCGCGCGTGTTCCGCGATCGTGAGCGCGGCGATCTGCATCTGCCCGAATTCACGATGCTGGAATGGTACCGCGCCAATGAGAGCTATGACGCCATCATGGCCGACACCATCGTCGTGATCGCCCATGCCGCGCAGGCGACCGGCATCGGCAGCTTCTCGTTTCGCGGCGGGACGGCCGATCCCTTTGCCGAGCCGGAATTGCTGACGGTCGCTTCCGCCTTCGAACGCTTTGCCGGCATCGACCTGTTGGCCACCATTGCAAATGGCGAGGGCGACCGCGCCGCGCTGGCGGCAGCCGCCGCGGCGCGGGTGCGGATCACCGAGGATGACACCTGGTCTGATATCTTCAGCAAGGTACTGGTCGAGCATGTCGAACCGAATCTGGGGCTGGGACGTTTGACCGTGCTGTTCGAATATCCGGCGCCCGAAGCCGCGCTGGCGCGGACGAAGGCGGCCGACCCGCGCGTCGCCGAACGTTTTGAGGTCTATGCCTGCGGCGTCGAACTCGCCAACGGGTTTGGCGAATTGACTGATGCCGATGAGCAGCGCCGCCGCTTTGCGGCTGCTATGGACGAGAAGGAGCGGCGTTATCGCGAGCGTTATCCGCTGGACGAGGATTTCCTCACAGCGGTTGCCGCCATGCCGCCGTCGAGCGGTGTCGCGCTCGGTTTCGACCGGCTGGTGATGCTGGCAACCGGCGCGCTGCGAATAGATCAGGTGGTGTGGACACCGCCGCCAGGAGAGACATGAACAGGATCGATCCGAAACTGCTGGCAACGCTGCGGCAGCCTGCCGACCTCATCGAGCGCGGGCTGGCGAAGCCTGCCGATCTCGCCGATCTCGAACAGGTCGCGGCGCGCTATGCGGTTGCCGTCACGCAAGAGGTCGCCGGCCTGATCGACGCGGAAGATCCCGATGATCCGATCGCGCGGCAATTCATTCCGAGCGCGCTCGAACTGGTGCAGGCGGCTGGCGAGAATGCCGACCCGATCGGCGACGATGCGCATTCGCCTGTTGCCGGCATCGTGCATCGCTATCCCGATCGCGTGCTGTTCAAGCTGGTGCATGTCTGCGCGGTCTATTGCCGGTTCTGCTTCCGCCGCGAAATGGTCGGGCCGGGCAAGGCGACCGCGCTGTCGGAGACCGCCTACCGCGCCGCGCTGGACTATATCCGTACAAACACGGAAATCTGGGAAGTCATCCTGACCGGCGGCGATCCACTGATGCTGTCGCCGCGGCGGCTTGCCGAGATCATGACCGATCTCGCAGGCATCGACCACGTCAGGATCGTGCGGCTCCACACCCGTGTGCCGGTGGCGGCACCCAGGCGAATCGATGCCGACATGATCGGGGCGCTGCGCGCCGGCGGCGTCACCACCTGGATCGCCGTCCATGCCAATCACCCGCGCGAGTTGACGGGCGAGGCACGCGGCGCCTGTGCGCGGCTCGCTGACGCCGGCGTTCCGCTGGTCAGCCAGACGGTGCTGCTTCGCGGCGTCAACGACGACGCGGCGACGCTGGAAGCGTTGATGCGGGCCTTCGTCGAAAATCGAATCAAGCCGTATTACCTGCACCATGGCGACCTTGCGCCGGGAACCGCACATCTGCGCACCACCATCGCAGAGGGGCAGGAACTGATGCGGCATCTGCGGGGGCGCGTCTCCGGCCTGTGTCAGCCCGAATATGTGCTCGATATCCCCGGGGGCCATGGCAAGGCGCCGATTGGGCCGCATTATTTGTCGCATGCGAATTCGCAGGGAAGTGAACTATCCTTGCAAACGCGGTATCGTATCGTCGACTATTGCGGCGACGTTCACCTCTACCCGCCCGAGTCGTGACCTGCGATGACGGAGAACGGCGAGGAGAAACGGGAGCCGCCGGAAGACGAGCGTCATCGCGGGCTGGAAAATGCGGTATTGCTCGGCTTCTTCGTGGTGCTGGTGGCCGCCGGAATCTGGCTGCTCGGCACCATGGCCGATGTACGAAAGGCGCAGGACTGCGCCGGACAGGGACGCCGCAACTGTGCGACGATTGACGTGCCGGCGCGATAGCAGCAACAGGAAGACGGGAGAACCAACATGCGAACCACGATCCTCTCGATAGCGCTGACGGTGCTGATCGGCGGCGCGGATGTGCTTGCGCAGGGGTCGTCGTCCGTCTCGAAGAATTCGGGCGGAGGCAGCGGCGGGGTGATGCAGGCACCGGTCGGTCATCGCCAGCCGCGTCCGAGCGACCTGCCCAATAGCGACAAGGGCCAGTACAACGACCCGAACGATCCCTTGAGCAAGGAAAACGCCGCGCTCGACCGCAAGATCAAGAGCATCTGCCGCGGCTGCTAGTGGCGTCCGCCACAGTCCCGGCGACGCCTAGCCGGGCTTTGCCGCGCGATTGTAGAGAGCCGTCAGAAAGACCAGCAGCATCGCGGCCGACAGGCCGAGCGACCAGTGAATGCCGATCGCCGCCCCGGCGAGGCCTACCGTAATTCCGCTGAAGGCCCGCATGCCGAGCCCGGCCATGTTGAACAGGCCGACGACCCGGCCGCGGCTGTCGGCGGGGGCGTTGATCTGAACCAGCGCCTGCGCCATCGTGTTGAACGACAGCTCGAAGAAGCCCGCGGCAAACAATAGCGCGCTCGCGAGCGGGAAGATGCTCGTCGATGCAAAGGCGAGCAGGCACAGCGCCCACAGAATGGCGAGGGTGATGGCCGTCCGTGGACTTGGCCTGAGCCGTCCCCATGCTTCCAGCGCGATCGCTGCGAGCACCGCGCCGGCGGCATCGGCGGCGAGCAACAGGCTGTAGGACACGCCGGGATCGCCGTGCCCGAGGTCGCCGGCGAATCCCGGCATCTGGGCGTGGTAGGCATTGCCGATCATGAAAGAGGTCAGGCCGGCGAGCAGCGTCATCGAGGTCAGGACGCGGTGCGTGGCGATGTCGCGGATGGTCTGCAGGATGTCGGCCAGGCCGCGGACGGCGAAGCGCTTCAGAGCAAGGCTCTTGTCGCGGACAGGCGCCCAGAAAAGCCAGAGCAGCATCGGCAGGTAGAACAGCGTGTTGAGAATGATGCCGTGGGATGGGCCCAGCGCCAGCATGATGACGCCGCCCATGGCGGGCCCGACCAGGATGCCGAGATAGCGCGCCATCGCGTTCAACCGCACCGCGCTCGGCAGATCGGCGGGACCCACGATGTCGTACAGCAGCAACTGGTTCGGCGTCTGCCACAGCACGCCGGCGCAGCCATGAATCACCAGAAGCAGCATCGCGTGCCACATCTGCAGCGTGTCGGTGATGAAGAAGATGCCCCAGCCCGCGGACGCCACCATGAACAGCAGCATCCCGCACTGGATGATGCGGCGCGGATCGTAGCGGTCGGCGAGCCCGCCGACGGCGACCGAGAAGAACAGAAAGGGCAGCCAGTGCGACAGCACCGCAAAGCCCGCGAGTGCCGGCGAATGGAATTTCTGGAACACCACCCAATAGCTGATCACATGCTCGACATTGTCGGCCATCATGGCCAGCACGTAGGCAGCGAACTGGGCGCGGTACGGCACGGACTTCATGGCCGCGAACGAACTCGATGCGGCCGTGGGGGTCGTCGACGGTTTTGAAATCAATCGATCACCTGGAAATACTTGACCGGGCCAGGTGCCGACGCGGCATCCGGATTCCGTCCGCGCCGATACACGCTTGTTGCCGGGCGCTCAAGACGCCAGTCCGCGCAACGCGTCGAAATAGCTGGCTTGATCGAGGTCGGCGAGCAGCCCCGGCTGTTCCGCCTTCCACCATCGCATGCCTGTCGAAACCGACAATCCGCTCGGAGCCTATCTGAAAGATCGCCGCAGCCGGCTCGATCCGGCAACGTTCGGCTTTGCCGCGGGACGCAGGCGGACGCCGGGGCTGCGGCGGGAGGAGGTTGCCCAGCGCGCCAATATCAGCCCGACCTGGTACACCTGGCTGGAACAGGGACGGGGCGGCGCACCCTCGGCCGATGTCCTGAACCGGATTGCCGGCGCGCTGATGCTGACCGATATCGAGCGCGAGCATGTGTTCCTGCTCGGGCTCGGCCGTCCGCCCGAGGTTCGTTACAGGGCGGCCGACGGCGTCACGCCCCGTCTGCAGCGCCTGCTCGATGCGTTCGAAGTCAGTCCCGCCCTGATCAAGACCGCGACCTGGGACGTCGTTGCCTGGAACCGCGCGGCTACCGTCGTGCTATGGCGCGACAACAACGTTCACGTTCGCGGCGAGGGCATCAAGCGCCTGCGGCACCCGATCCTCGGTCCGATCATGATGGAGTATTCGGCCTTTGCGGTCGATGGCCGGCCCGACCTCGGCATGATCGTCTACAATCCGGCCACCACTTCGGACGCCGAGCGCATCCGATCACTCGTCGCGTCGCAGCCGACCGCCGCGTGAACCGTCGGCCGCCGATCACAAATTGGTTGAGCGCACGACCGCGGCGCCATCGTCTATGATATATTCCGGCGAGGCTGATGCACCGACGGGAGGCCGCATGTCCGCTGCTATGTTGCGAGTGATCGCAATTGCCGCCATTTGCGTTTGCGATGGTGCGGTTGCCATAGCTTCCGCCGAGCCGCGCCATGCGCAGGCGCAGGGAGCAGCAACCGCTGTACGATCCGCTCACGCGCCGCTACGGGCGCCACGCTGGAAACATAGCGCCGCGCGAACGCTACCGGTCGGCGCACATGTCGATCGAGCGGCGCCTTACAAGGCCGATCGGCTTTCCTCGTCGCGGGCGGCCGAGCCGATCCTCAATATTCCCGGCCAAACCACCGTCCTCACGCGGGAGATGCTCGACGACATGAACGCCACGAGCGTCAAGGGCGCCTTGCGTTCCGTTGCAGGCGTGACGATCGGACGATAGCGCGCGACCGACGCCGGCGCTTTCGACCTTGTCGGAAGATGTCAGTAATCGAGGTCGGAGAGAAACGTGGTGTTCACGATCTCGAACTCGGACTCCAGCCAGTCCTTCATCAACCGCGCCCGCGCCGAACGGTGCGTCGGCTGATCCGACGTGCTGCATTTCACCGGCTGATGATCGATGCCTGAAATCTCGAGCAACGCATCGAAGCTGATCTGACGGTCCTCGCGATTGTCGACTTCAGCGTAGTAGATCGTATGGTCGTGCGTTCCCATTGCCCAGCAAAACTGAACCTTTGCCTGATCAGTGGCGGCAGATGCGGTAATCGGAGCAAGGAGGGCTGCAACAAAGAGCAATCGAACGGCAGAATGTATCATTGCACTATTCCAAAAGGTAGTTTGTCTGAAAATACCTGGCGCGCAAACGCGCAGAACCTCGTTCAGCACGAGACCCCCGTTGACATGAATACCGTCAAGCGCGATGCCGCGATGTGAGGTACGCCACAAGCAGTCAACTTTTTGAGCGGAGGCAGGGCGCGCGTTGATGGCGCGCCCTGCCTCACCATTTCGTGTGTCAGGCCGAACGCTCCTCCGGGAATTTGCGTGACTGCGTACGCCGTCGCGCTTCGACCGCATCGGCGAGGCCGTGCAACACCGACACCGTCGTGTACCAGTCGATACAGCCGTCGGTGATGCTCTGGCCGTAGGTCAGCGGCTTGCCCGGCACCACGTCCTGCCGGCCGGCGACCAGATTGCTTTCGATCATCACACCGCTGATCCGCTGCTCGCCGTCGGCGATCTGCTTTGCAATGTCGGCGGCGACCAGCGGCTGGTTCTCCGGCTTCTTCGAGCTGTTGGCGTGGCTGGTGTCGATCATGATACGCGGCGCGACGCCGGCGCGGACGAGTTCCGCGCAGGCGGCCTCGACGCTGTCATGGTCGTAGTTCGGCTTGTTGCCGCCGCGCAGGATGATGTGGCAGTCCTCGTTGCCGGTGGTGGCCGCAATCGCCGAGCGCCCGCCCTTGGTCACGGCCATGAAGTGATGGGGATGCGAGGCCGACTTCACGGCATCGGCCGCGATGCGGACATTGCCGTCGGTGCCGTTCTTGAAGCCGACCGGGCAGGACAGGCCCGACGCCAGTTCGCGATGGATCTGGCTTTCGGTCGTGCGCGCGCCGATCGCTGCCCATGCCATCAGGTCGGCGATGTATTGCGGCGTCGTCATGTCAAGGAATTCCGTGCCGGCGGGCAGGCCGAGATTGTTCACGGCGGACAGCACATTGCGGGCGAGCCTGAGGCCCCTGTTGATGTCGAAACTGCCGTCGAGGTTGGGGTCGTTGATCAGCCCCTTCCAGCCGACCGTCGTGCGCGGCTTCTCGAAATAGACGCGCATCACGATCTCGAGGCGGTCGGCAAGCTGTTCGCGCAAGGCGGCGAGCCGCTCGGCGTAGTCGACGGCCGCGGCGGGATCGTGGACCGAGCAGGGGCCGACAACGACCAGCAGGCGGTCGTCGGTGCCGTGCAGGATGGCGTGAATGGCGTTGCGCGCCGCCATCACCACGCGCGTCGCGGTCAGGGTGCGTGGTATCTCGCCCATCACCTCTTGCGGCGTACTCAGTTCTTTCAGTTCGCTAATTCGAAGGTCGTCGGTGGTGCTCAACACGGCTCTGGCTCCTGGTTGGGGAAACCTGCCGGCCAACAAAAAAGCCGCCAGGTTTGGCGGCTGTTTGGACTTCTGCTTCAATTCATCAGATTGAGCGCGATCCTCCCACCGCCAGCGAGCTGTCGTAGCTAAAATACCAAAAGTTGCTGGCGGCGAAGGTGATCATGGCGGGCTCTATAGCGCAACCGTGGGGGCTTGTCACCCCCGCAATCGGCGGCATCAGCTCTTGCGCGCGGCGAGCGCCAAGCCGACCAGCGACGCGCCGCCGAGCACGAGGTTGATCCCGACCAGAAGGCCGATCGCCCATTCCGCCGAACCCGGCAGCCCGGCCACGATGATGAATGCGATCAGGAGATCCATCAGGCCGGATAGCAGCAGCCAGGACCAGCGCCCCGACAGTTCGCGGCGGTGCTCCAGCGCATACATGATGGTGACGACGCCTTCCGCCAGAAAATATGCGCCGACCACGATGGTGAGCGTGAGGATGCCCTGCGCGGGACGCGCCAGCAGGATTCCGCCGGCGAGTACGGCGAGCGCCGCCGAGAACAGCGACCACCAGAAGCCCGGCGTCTGCCGCGCCCAGTAGGTGGCGAACAATCCGGCGATGCCGCTGATCAGGAACATCCAGCCGAGGAAGATGGTGACGGCGAAGCTGGCCAGCGGCGGCACGATCATCGCGGCGAGGCCGAGCAGGGCGAGCACGATGCCTTCGAACAGGAAGGCCTTCCAGTGTGCCTTCGCCGCGGCGTTCATTTCGGACTGCAGTTTCTCGATGTCCGGTGGATTGTCCTGGGGAAGGGTCATTGCGAACTCCCGGTGCCTGCCGACGATGGCGACGCCAATATAGCCGCTGTGCTGACGGCGGGTGAGAATTGTTCGCGAGCGGTTTTGCGGAAGATCAACGACAGATGGATGACGTTCAGCCTGTTTCGGCCGCGGAGGAGAATCCGTCCGCGGATCTCCTGATGCGGTTGCGGCCGAACACGTAGACCGCCGATGTCGCCAGCAGCAGCGCCAGACCGATCAGAATGGAGGTCACGCCCAGCGGAATCAGAAGCAGCGAGGCGTTGCGGTCGGGATGGACGAACCAGTGATGCAGCGAGGTCAGCACGAAGGCCGCGCCGGCGAAGCCCGCGCCGCTGCCGACGAGCAGCAGCGCCCACATCCGCCGCAACTGGCTCAGCCGCTCGCGCCCGATTTCGGTGCGCGGCGCATGATGACGGCCGACGCGCCGCACCAGCCGGACGGCAAATCCGATCGAACTGAAGCCGATCAGGAGGCTCGCCGCGCCGAGCAGCAACCGCGTGGTGGGGCCGAGATCGGGATGCTTCTGCAAGGTCAGCAGCGGAAAATCGAAGGCGGCATGCAGCGCGACCGGCGCGAACAGCGCCAGCGCCCAGCTCGAGATGCGCGCCCAGTCGCGGTGATGACGGTGTGCGCCGAGCGCCGTTCCGGCGCGGGCGATCGCAATATAGGCGCCCGCGATGATGCCGAGCGCGCCGTGAAACGGCACCGTCAATACGCTGCGCAGCGCGGCCAGCGATCGCCACATGTCCGAATGCTGCACCAGATAGGCAAGATTTTCGTAGGCGGCGAAGCCGAGGCCGGCGGCTGCGCCATAGACGACCGTGTCCATTGGGTCGGCAAAGGTGCGTTTGCGCACCGACATCGAGACAAGGACGATGACGAGGACCTTGACGATCTCCTCGGGCGCGGCGACCCCGAAGACCGAACGCAGGGCCTGCGTCATCCATGGATTGCCCGGTACGGCCAGGATCGCGGCAAACGGGGTGCGTGCGATGCCGAGCAGCGAAATGCTGGCAGCCCCAAGGATGAACGCGAGCCATACCCGACCAGGCGGCCCCGGACGTTCGTCGGCAGCGATGACGAGCCACAGCACCAGCAATGCCGGGGCGATCGCGGCAACGCCGATCGATGTGGGGAGAGCCTGCAGCAGCAGCATCGGGGGAACTTTACCTCATTTTCGAAAATGGCCGTATCTTCAGCGCTTTGCAAGGAAAGTCGAACGCGGCTCCTTGTCGGCAGGCAGGTTTTGAATTCCACGCCGGCCGCTATCAACATTTCGGGTGCCGGGCAGGTCCGGTCAACGGGCTGGGCTGCCCGGCTCAGGCTTCCAACGCCTGTTTAATCAGGCGTCGGATCCCGGCCGCCGTCCGGCTTGCCGATCTTGCCGTCAACCATCAGCAATCCCGCAAGCGCTATCGCCGCGAAACCGGCGCCCGCCAGGAATGTTCCCTGCGGTCCGGTGCTATCCCAGAGCGCACCGGCAATGACGCTGGCCGCGAGCATCGCCACACCGCCGAGCAGGTTGAAGAAGCCATAGGCAGTGCCGCGCAGCTCGGCGGGTACGGTATCGGCCACAAGGGCGGCCAACAGCCCTTGCGTCAGCCCCATATGCAGGCCCCAGAGGACGACGCCCAGTGCAACGCCGGCGATCGACGGCAGCAGAGCCAGCACGATGTCGGCGGCAACCAGCAACAACATGCCGGCCGCCAGCACGGCGGTGCGGCCGATGCGATCCGAGATGACGCCGGCGGGATAAGCCGCGAGTGCATAGACCAAATTCATCGCCACCAGTACGCCAGGCACGAGCGCGATCGGCAGTCCGACATTCTGCGCGCGCAGGACGAGGAATGCCTCGCTGAAGCGCGCCAGCGTGAATACGGTCGCGACCGCCACCACCCACCAATAGGCCGCTCCGAGATTCCCCATCTCTGCGGGGCTGACCGGATTGCGCACCGCGCGCAGCCCCTGCGACCGCTCCGGCTCGCGCACGGCGAAGACGATCAGCGCCAGCGCCAGGAAGGCCGGAATAACCGCGAACCAGAACACGGTTGTGAAGTTGTCCGCCGTCCACCACATCAGGGCGATGGCGAGCAGAGGGCCAACGAAGGCGCCGATCGTGTCGAGCGATTGGCGGAGCCCAAAACTCGCGCCGCGCAGTTCGGCCGGCGAGAGGTCCGCCACCAGCGCGTCGCGGGGCGCGCCCCGAATGCCCTTGCCGATCCGGTCGACGAAGCGCGCGGCCACCAGCCAGCCAATGGTCGGCGCCAGCGGAAAGACCGGCTTGGTGACGGCGGCGAGGCCGTAGCCGATGGCGGCGAGCCATTTTCGCTTGCCAAGCCAGTCCGAAAGGGCGCCGGAGAATATTTTGGTGATGGAAGCGGTCGCCTCGGCAATGCCTTCGATAACGCCAACCGTCACCATGGAAGCGCCGAGCACGGAGACCAGATAGATCGGCAGCAGGGCGTGGATCATCTCCGACGAGATATCCATCAGCATCGAGACGAAGCCGAGAACCCATATGCTCGGCGGGACATTCCGGATCGAGTTGGTGGGCGTGGTGTTAGCGGTCATCTCGGAGATTGCGCCGCCTCATCGCGCCAGCAGCCGGCGGCAGGTCTCGACAAAGACCTCGGCGCCGATGACGATATCGGCGTCGGCGGTGTTCTCGGTCCAGTGATGCGAGATGCCGCCGATCGAGGGCACGAACAGCATGCCCGACGGCATGATGGTGGCGAGGACTTGCGCGTCGTGCCCGGCGCCGCTCGGCATGCGCAACGACTTGCCGCCGGCAATGTCGGTGCTGGCGGCCTCGATGGCCTGCTGGAACGAGGCGTCCATCCATGCGGGCGTGCCGGTGCGGATGCGCTCCACGGCGACGCCGCAGCGGCCTTGCCTATCGACCTCCGCGGCCATGCTGTGGAGGAGATCCTCCAGCCGCGCGATGACAGCGGGATCGTCATCGCGAATCTGGAACAGCATCTCCGCCGCGCCCGGGATGATGCTGGGCGCGCCGGGTTCGAGGGTGATGCGTCCGGTGGTCCATACCGTACGCGGACCGCAGGCCGCCGGGAAACGATCGTCGATCGCGACGCAGAATCTGGCGAGCGCCAGGCCGGCGTCGCGGCGAATGGCCATCCGCGTCGTGCCGGCGTGGTTCTGCTCGCCTGTGAAGGTGATGCGGTATTGCCAGATCCCGACGATCGAGGTGACGACGCCGATCTGGAGGTTGCTGCTTTCCAGCGTCTCGCCCTGTTCGATATGGGCCTCGAGATAACCGACGTGGCGCCCGCGCTCGGCCTGCAGGCGAGGGCGGCCGGCGAGATCAGCGCTCGCGAGAGCCTCGCGCATGGTTCGGCCCTCGCTGCGATCGCGCGCGGCATCGATGTCGGCTTCGCTGACTGCGCCGACATAGGAACGGCTGCCGAGGAAGTGCCCGAAATGCCCTTCCTCGTCGCACCAAGCCGCAACCTCGACCGCGCCTGATGTCGCTGGATCGCAGTTGATGACGCGGGCGGCCTCGAGGGCGTAGACCACGCCGAGCGGTCCATCGAGCCAGCCCGCATGGTTCTGGCTTTCCAGATGCGAGCCCGCCAGCAGTTTCGGGCCGGCTTTCGCGCTGGCGGAGATCACGTTGCCGATGCCGTCGATCTCACCTGCGAGACCTGCCTCGGGCAGCCGTTGCACCAGCCACTGCAGGGAACGCAGATGCGGTTCCGAGAATGTCGGCTTGTGAACCCCGGTTTTATATGTGCCGATTGCGCGCAATGCGTGAAGGTCGGCCAGGACACGCGCGCCATTTGCACGCGGAAGATGATCAATCATGGAGTGCACGCACCTGTATCCCCGTAGTTCTCCGGGGTAGAACAAAGTTCCTCACTTTTTCGCGAGGACAGAACAAAGTTCCGTGAACGTACACGGAATGGCGACCCTTATCCAAGTGAGAGGAATGCCAGCGCGATGATCGCGAGCCATGCCACAATCACCAGCGCCGCCACCGCGCCAGCCGTTATCCTGGCATTTTCCCTGAGGAAGTAGTTCGGCATTGTTTCCGCAATAGCGTGAAGGCCGACGTTGCGGCTGCGGGCGCATTCTACCAGCCCAGTCACGTCGGAAGGAACGGCTTTCACGTCGCCGGCGCGCGCAATTCATAGCGTTCTTCGAGGCCGACCGCGCGCGTTACGAAACCTGGTCTCGCCGCATGCCGAGTCGGCCAATCGAGTTGGTCATTCCGTTCGCTGGTTCGTGCGAAGGTTGTTTCGGAGACCGCGCGATCCTTCACCGCGCGGGGAGAGTTGGTCGTGACGAGATGCACTACATTTGCCGATATGAGACGCGGTCGGCACAACGCGTCGCCTGCTCGGTCGATCAGGCATCGGGCGGGAAATAGTAACGCAAGGTAAAGCGGAGTCCGACGTAAATTCCAACACAGCTTGTGACTGCAATTGCGGCTATGTCCATTCCCAGTCCCTTTTATTCACACGGCGCAGTCCGTCTTTCCGGAGAGCGGTAACGACCTTCTGATGAGTGGTAACGGTAACTTGAGCTTCGAAGATGGTTCCGTTAAGCCGGGAAAATGGTTGCCTCGGGCTCCGAACGTGTTTGCAAAATGACGGAACACGGAGCCTTGCGCCAAGGCGCGCGGCAAATGGGCGGAGTTCTTCGCGCGCTGCCGAAGGCTGATGCATTTGTCGGCGACGTAACGTCCCTCGCGCCGTTGCCTCCTCAGAGAAGTCGCCCATGACGACACGTCCACCCGGCAACAGGTGGGAAAAACTGCGTGCCGGATGAGCGCTCGGCCTCGGCCTGCAGGCGAGCAAGAGGGACTGCGAACTCTTCGGGAACGGACAGCGCATACATTTGGCAAAACGTTTTCAGCGGCTTGCCCGCCCGGCCAAACGCCACTATACGTTCGCCCGTCGCCGCCGCCATGACCGCGCGTGTCGGCGACCAGCACGGCAAATCAAGCCATAACTCATTGAAAAGCCTGTTGTTTTGCTCCCTTCGTCTATCGGTTAGGACGCCACCCTTTCACGGTGGAGAGAGCGGTTCGATTCCGCTAGGGAGCGCCACAATGGGTCTTTTGGGCCATTGAAATCTCAGAACATCCCCTGACGACATCGGAAGGCGGGACGCCTCGGGAGAGATCTCCCGCGCCCTGCAACGGAATTTAAAGCCACCTCGGATAAGCAAGTGTCCGGGGGAGATTTCCAGCATGGCTTTGCTATCCGGCAAGAAGCGCGAGACGCGCAAATCAGTGAGGCAGCCCGGGTGGATCACGCTCGACGGCGGTTTTGCCGCGCGCCAATGCGTGGTGCAGGACGTATCCACGACGGGCGCGAAGGTCACGATCGACGATCCGAACTCGCTGCCGGCGAAACTGCGGCTGGCGTTTTCGCGCGATGCCAGGACCGGACGCCGCTGCGAAGTGGTCTGGCGCCGTGGCAAGACGGTCGGCGTCAAGTTCGTCCGCTAAGCTTTCCCGCTACGCTGGCACTGCCCGGCGCGCAGCGATAAAAGGCGGGATGCTAAAACTCATCCTGCTTGCGACGGCACTGGTCTTGACTTCGGTTGCCGCGGTCGCGGAACAACCTCATTCCCGGAAATCCTATAAGGCGGCTCCGTCAGGCAAGCCGCTTCCGGTCAAGCGGCCGAGTTCGGCCAATGCCTGCGCCGAGTATGGCGCGGGCTTTGTCATGATCGAGGGCACCACCACCTGCATGAAGATCGGCGGCGCTATCAGCGTGGGTGGCGGCATTTCCAGCGGCTCGCGCTGAAGGCCGTCACGTCATCGGCTGCGAAAGGTGTCGCGCGAAACCCGGACGGACGGCGAACTGCGAGAACCAGCGTTCGAGGTTCGGCAGCTTCGGCTTTGTTACGCCTTCGACGCCGAACCAGCGCCGCGCAAACGCGCCGACCGCGATGTCGGCGATGGTGAACTGATCGCCCTCGATGAAGCGCCGGCTCGCGAGTTGCGCCTCGGGAATCCGCCAGACCGCGGCCTCGGCGTCGACATCCTTCTGGATCGCGACCATGTCGCGCTTTTCGACCGGCGTGCGCACCAGCGCCCAGAACACCGGACGGTCGACCGGCTGCAGCGTCGAGAGCGTCCAGTCGAGCCAGCGGTCGACGCCGGCGCGCGCCTTCGGCTGCGCGGGGTAGATCGGCGAGCCCCCGCCATAGGCCATGCAGAGATAGCGCATCACGGAATTGGATTCCCACAATACGTAGTCGCCGTCGACCAGCGTGGGGACACGGCCGTTCGGATTCATCGCCAGATAGGCCGGCTCGTTGTTCTTGCCGAACTGCATGCCGGCATCGATGCGATCAAAGGCGAGGTCGAGCTCGGCGAGGCACCACAGCACTTTTTGGACGTTGACCGAATTGGCCCGGCCCCAGATGGTGAGTTGTTGTTTGTTGCTGTTGGCCACGCGCGTTGCTCCCGCTGATTTTCTCTGACGGCCGTTAATAGCGGAAGATCGGCGAAAAAGCGTGCCCTTGCGTCAACAAAAATCGGGCCCTGTCGCAGCGCGACAGAGCCCCGATTCCTGGCGTGTCCGGTAACAGCCGATCAATGGCCGAAGAACAGCCACAACAGAATGATCACCGGAATAGGCACGCCCAGCAACCACAACAGGATTCCTCGTCCCATCATTTCCTCCTTGAGTGCATCGAGGAGAAAACGCGCGATGGTGCGGCCGGTTCCTGCGCAGAAAGGCCATGCGCAAAGGAACGTTTTACGATTCCGGAATCTCCGACAGCGACAAGAGCCTGTACAAGACCTACCAGTGACCGGTGTTCGGCATCGAGGTCCACGGCTCCGCCGGCGGCTTCGGCTCACCCTTCTGCAACAGCTCGATCGAATGCAGGTCCGGCGAGCGCACGAAGGCCATGTTGCCGTCGCGGGGCGGGCGGTTGATGGTGACGCCGGCCTTCATCAGGCGGTCGCAGGTCGCATAGATGTCGTCGACCTCGTAGGCGAGGTGGCCGAAATAGCGGTCCTCGCCGTATTTCTCCTCGTCCCAATTGTAGGTGAGCTCGACCAGCGGCGCGCCGCGATTCTGCGGAGCGGCCTTGAACAGGCCCTCGTCCTCGGGCGCGCACAGGAACACCAGCGTGAAGCGGCCCTTCTCGTTGTCGACCCGGCGTACTTCCTTCAGCCCCATCGCGTCCCGGTAAAACTTCATCGCGGTATCGAGATTGCGGACGCGCAGCATGGTGTGGAGATAGCGCATGTTTGTTGTCCTCTTGAGTTCTTGCGAAAACTGGAGTTCGTTTCAGCTCCCGAGGACCATGGGTAGCAGCAAACGGCAGCGCGGGGCAGGGGGTGCCCCATGTTGCGAAAATCCGGGTGCGTGTGATCACAAGCGCGCCCGTTCGGATTAGCGCGTCAGCGCGGGGATCAGGCTCTCGAACAACTCGACGAGCCGTTGACCGGTCATCCCGACGGCGGCAATGATCGCAAGGGCGATAAATCCGGCGATCAGGCTGTATTCGATGGCGGTGGCGCCGCTCTCGTCACGCAGAAACTTCCCAAACATGCAGTCGCTCCCGAAATTCCACGCAAATGTCTGGCACGCACAGATTGTGATATAGGTAATAAAAAGCGTAAAATTGCAGTTTCGCTACTTTGCATGGGGTTGTTTTCGTGATTTTTCGTCATGGCGCATCCATCCCGGCGTGATCCCCCACACATACGCGATTGTCGCTTTCTTCCATGGTGGTACGAACGGAGGGATCGACCATGTACCTGCTCTACGGCCTGCTCATTTTCGCGATGATCTTCTTCCTTGTTCTCCCGATCACCGATGCCAGGACGGTCCGGATGAAACTGTCGATCGCGAGCAGCCTCGGCCTGATGCTGGTGGCATCGCTTGTGGTGACGCGCCTGATCCACTAACGAAAGAGTTGCCCGCCTCGACGTAACGACCGGCGCCACCCGGGGCGGGTGGTGGGGGGCGCGAACGGAGGGGCGCATGATCATCGTGACCGGCAGTATTGTGGCGCGCGAGGATACGTTCGACGACGTTCTTCGCTCATGTATCGAGCATGTCGAACGCTCCCGCACAGAGCCCGGCTGCATCTCGCATGACGTTCACGTCGACTGCCAGAATCCGATGCGGCTGTTCTTCTTCGAGCGCTGGGCCGACGAGGCTGCGCTGCGCACGCATTTCGCGGTGGAGGGATCGCGGGCGTTCGTGAAATCGCTGAAGGGCCGGATTGTCGAGACCACGGGGACGCAGATCTACCGGACCGAAGTGATCGAGCGGTAGCGAAGCGGCCGTGGCTTCTTTGCGAGCGCTGTACGCCGCGTGGTCAGAGCAGGTGATGCATCCGCATCGCGATTGCGCGCGTGATGGAGCAAAGCCCGGCGACGTCAGGCTCTCGCGCGAACGTCTGGTATTGCCGTCAGGTCAGACCTTGACGTCCACCAGTGGCGGCTCTTCGGACTGCATCGTGCCAATGGCCGCTTCCACGGCGGCTGCCTTGGCATGGTCGACGGCCTGAAGGTCCTGGTTGATGGTGTGCTGCGGCGCCTTGGCGGTTTGATCGACGACGAGCTGAACTCTGGCCTGCGTCACTTCAACCGGTATCGGATAAATGACCATGGTAAACCCCTCCTGACCGAAATCCTGTCAGGTGCACATTTACGCCTTGTAAAGAGGTTGGGTTAACGGCGGGGCCTTTATACGAGGATGGGTAAACGGCGGGTTACGATCCGCATCGATTGCTCGCCGATACACAACATTTAATGGGTCTGCTCCAATCGCTCGGCGTAAAGGCGGAATTCCTCGGCCATCTCGATCAGCTTCCTGGAAGCTTCCGGGTCCTTGACGGCTTCAGCGAGCTGGCGGGCTCTGCTGGCTTGCTCGCGATAGTGGTCGGCTTGGGTCATGGCAGCACCTTATTAGATGAGTACGGATGCCGCCAGAAAGGTTCGACGATCGCGAAGGCGAAGTAACGGTACCTTAAGAGAGCGACCAGCGCGGAAAATGCGGCCCCTGTTCGTTCCACGAGAACAAAAGGAGTCTTTTCCGCGATCGCGCGACGCGCATCGGGTCACGTTTAGCGGTCCGGCAACTTCCCCCGCGATGATTTGTGATAGGTCGCGATCGCAATGAAGCCGGCATAGCCGATCACATTGATCAGAATTTCCATCCATACGGGCATGACGCACCTTTCCCTGCGGGTAAACTCCGCGAGGCAGGTTTTCGTTCCTGTGCAATCCGATGGTCAGACCCACATGACCGCTTGGCTGGCGAATGCGCGGGAGCGCTAGCCATGTTTCCTTATCGCCAGGATACGGAACGGCCGGATCCATTCACGGCGTTGGCCAACGTCGTGTCGCAATATTCTTCACGTTCGCGCTCGAATTTCTGCTGCGTTGCCCTGAAGCGCGCCACGCGTGCCGCGATTTCGGCGCGTTCGCGCGCGAGCCGTTCTTCTCTTTCCGCCTTCGCCATCCATCTTCTCGTTTGATTCGCGTCCAGCCATGAGAGGCACGGGCGAATGGGGCGCGAGTGAGGACGCGCGACCGAGCAGGAGGTATAAGTAGGCCTGATATGCCGCGCCGCCGAATGGCGCCCGATCTGGTAATCCGAATGGCCGCGCTTATAGTCGGCCCAGGCCAACCATTCGGAAGCTATCAGCGGTGATCGCCAAGGACTTGCGCAGCGGCGTCGAGCAGCTCGGCGACATGATCGCCGAAGCCGCCTGTATCGTCCCCTTTACCGGAGCCGGCATCTCGACCGAGTGCGGTATCCCGGATTTCCGTTCCCCCGGCGGGCTGTGGACCCGCCACCGTCCGATTGCGTTCGACGAATTCGTCGCCAGCGCCGATGCGCGGGCCGAGGCGTGGCGGCGGCGCTTTGCGATGGAGGAAACCTTCGCGGCGGCCAGGCCCGGCCGCGGGCATCGCGCGCTGGCCTCGCTTTACAAGGCCGGCAAGACTCCTGCGATCATCACCCAGAATATCGACAATCTGCACCAGGCGTCCGGCTTCAAGGTTGACGACGTGATCGAACTGCATGGCAATACCACCTATGCCCGCTGCATCGGCTGTGGACATGCCTACGAACTTCATTGGGTTCGGGCGCGTTTCGAGGAAACCGGCGACGCACCGCATTGCACCGTCTGCGGCGAGCCGGTGAAAACGGCAACGATCTCGTTCGGACAGGCGATGCCGGAAGACGAGATGCGCCGCGCCACAGAGCTGGCGCAGCAATGCGACCTGTTCCTGGCCATCGGTTCGTCGCTAGTCGTTTGGCCGGCCGCAGGTTTTCCGCTGATGGCGAAGAACTGCGGTGCAAAACTCGTCATCATCAACAACGAGCCGACGGAACAGGACGATGTCGCCGATCTGGTAATCCGTTACGACATCGGAGAGACGCTCGGGCCGTTCGTCGGCAACTGATCGAATCGATTCGAGTGATTCGCGACTGTGCAAGCCTGTTCATAGCCTCCGCAATTTTGTTTTTTTTAGTATGCGACGCAGTCGGTAGTGTTATCTTTTGATTCGAGAGATTCGCGCTTGCGTTCGCATGATGGTCATGGTGGGGGCGCGTGTTCCGGTCCGCTTAGGCGACAGCGGGCCGCTTTTTTGAAGTGTGAGGTCCGGGGTCATGGGGTCGGACGAATTGGGGTCCAAGAAGCTCGGGGGGCCGCCGTCAGGCGGGACAGGGCAAAACAGGCTTGGACCAGGTGAATACACAGCCGGCGCACCGCGCGATCCGGTGGTGGATGCTTTTTCAGGGCTCGGCGATGCCGCGGCCAACCTTGTCGAGATATCCGGCGTCATCAAATGGTTCGACGCTTCGAAGGGGTACGGCTTCATCGTGCCGGATAATGGCTGGCCCGACGTGCTGCTGCATGTCACCGTGCTCAGGCGCGACGGCTACCAGACCGCCTATGAGGGCGCGCGCGTGGTTGTCGAATGTGTGCAGCGCGCCAAGGGCTATCAGGCGTTCCGCATCGCCTCGATGGACGAGTCCACCGCGATCCATCCGGCGCAGATGCTGCCGCCGCGGACCCATGTCAGCGTCACGCCGACCAGCGGCTTGGAGCGGGCCCAGGTCAAGTGGTTCAACCGGCTGCGCGGTTTCGGCTTCCTCACCTGCGGCGAGGGGACCCCGGACATCTTCGTCCACATGGAGACGCTGCGCCGCTTCGGCATGACCGAGTTGCGTCCGGGCCAGTACGTGCTGGTGCGCTTCGGGCCCGGCTCCAAGGGCATGATGGCGGCCGAGATCCATCCCGAGACCGGCCCGTCGGCGCTGTCCTCGCACTAGACCCGCTATCCGCTGACGGAAACGTGAGCCGGCCGCCGTGCACCTGCGCGGCGGCGTATGGTATTTGCCGGCATCCCTGAGCCAGGGTCGTTGGCGTGAGGTCTCCGGCCAATTTCCCGAGATACCGGCGTGAGTGCTTCGATGAATTTCGTTTCCTTGGTTGCGCGGCTTCAAATCCGGAACCGCCTGATGATGTCGCTTGTTGCGGCCGCTGCCGTACTGGCCGCGCACTGCATGGCTCCCGCAAGGGCCGCGAGCGTGCAGCCGCTCGAGATCGCCACCAGGTCGGGCGTGCACGTGTTCTCGGTCGAGATGGCGACGACGGAGGAGGAGAAGCAGACGGGGCTGATGTACCGCAAGGAATTGCCTGACGGAAAAGGCATGCTGTTCGACTTCGCGCCGGAGCAGCAGATCTCGATGTGGATGAAGAACACCTACATTCCGCTCGACATGATCTTCATCCGCGCCGACGGCCGTATCCTGCGCATCGCCGAAAATACCGAACCGTTCTCCACCAAGATCATCTCCTCGGGGGGACTGGCCCGCGGCGTGCTGGAAGTGATCGCCGGTACGGCGCAGAAGTACGGGATCCAGCCCGGCGACCGGGTGGCCCATCCGCTGTTCAGCAAGCGCTGAGCCTTCAGCCATCGCCTTGCCGGCAGCCATTGCCTTGCTGGCCGCGGCTTTAGCGTGTATCGACGCATTTCCTGAAGTATCGGATCGGGGTATAGCGCAGCCTGGTAGCGCGGCAGTTTTGGGTACTGCAGGTCGTTGGTTCGAATCCAGCTGCCCCGACCAATAAAATCAATGGCTTGCTGCATTCTTTTCGGCTTGAATCTTCCCGGCATGGTCGGGGGGCAGGGGAACTATCTGTGGCTGGTAGGAAGACCGTTGTGGTGCGGCAGGCCCTGCTGCTGGGACTGCTGATCTGCCTTGGCGCGATAGCCGGGAGCCGGATAGCCGCGGCCAACCCCGCGCAACTAATTTCCGATTTTCGGCTGAAGCACGGTGAGAAGCGCGTGACGCTCGACACGACGCTGACGCGTATTGCGCACGACCAGGCCCAGGCGATGGCCACCAAAGACCAACTGGATCACAACGTCCTCGGCAACTTCAATTCGCGCATGAGTCCTGCGAACGCCGGCCGCGCCGCCGAGAACATCGCCTATGGCTACGAGAGCTTTCCAAAAACGCTGGACCAGTGGATCAATTCGTCGGGGCATCGGAAAAACCTGCTGCTGCCCGGCGCGACGCGCGTCGGCGTTGCCAGCGTGAAGAGCGCGAAGACCGGCCGCACCTACTGGGCCATGGTGATCGCAGGCGACTATGAGCGCCCCAAGCCGAAGGCTCCGCCACAGAGTTCGAAGGAAATAAGGCAGGCCAAGGCCGCGAAGCCGAAATCGCACGCAGCGGAATCCTGCCGGTTGAAGATTCTCAGTCTCTGCTTCTAGAGCCGATTTGCAGCTTGCAATATCGTTCTTGTTATGTTCCTTTGAATCATCTTCGGAGGTGACCAATGGACGTCGAGAAGCAACGCGAAATCATCCGGCTCTGGAATCGCATGCGCCAGGTCGAAGGTCCACTGGCGGAAGAAATCCGGATCAGGATTCTCGAATGCTTTGCCCAGCCGGAGGCGCCGAGCGCGCGCATGGATGAGCGCCGCGAGGTGCTGGATCGCGTGCCGGTTCGGACGGCGCAGATCTATCGGATCGCGGACCGCGGCAACAACGCAACGCTCTGACGGCTTTCGCATTTCGGCGCTGTTGATTCGCTGGCCGTCAAGATTGACGGAATCGGCGCGCGGTGCATGCTGCAGGCATGTTGCCGCGTGTGCGCAGTCATTTTCAAGGTGCGAAGTTCTCCCGCATGAGCAGCGGGACGTATTGCGTCATCCGCGATCTCGGCCTGGTCAAGGGCGGCAAGGGGATGCGGCACCATGAGGTCCTCCTGACCTTCAGTTTCCGCGCATTCTGGCGATGGATCGGGCGTATGTGCGGATCTCTCGCCAGCGCGGGCCGGCAGCGCATGGTTTGGCTTCGGCGTGAGGCGGAGACCTCGGGAGGCAGCGTGTCATCATCAGCTGTTCCGGAAGCGCCTTCCAACCATAGCGTCGATCGACTCCCGGTCAGGATTGCGGTTCAGCCTTCCCATTCGCGCATGGAAATGCCGAGTTCGACATCGAGCAAACCGATGGCGCGGCGCGCCATGTGATCGAGGGCCTCCGCCAGCGTAGCCGGCCGGGCGTAGAACGCCGGGACCGGCGGCGCAACGATCGCTCCGAATTCCGTCACCGCCGCCATCGCCCGCAAGTGGCCGAGATGAAGCGGGCTCTCGCGCACCATCAGCACCAGCCTGCGCCGCTCCTTGAGCTGAACGTCGGCAGCGCGGACCAGGAGATTGTCCGTGGCGCTGGCTGCGATCGCGGACAAGGTCCGGATCGAGCACGGCGCGACGATCATCCCGGCCGTTCGACAGGAGCCGCTGGCGATGCTGGCGCCGATGTCGGCATTCGCATGGTGGTGCGTCGCCAGTGCTGCGATGCGGGGCAGGGCGTTCTCGCCGGCCTCATGGGCCAGCGTCCGTTCGCCGGCTGGCGTGACCACAAGATGCAGTTCGCACCGGCCGGTTGCCGCCAGCAGCTCGACGACGCGCACGCCCAGCGCCGCGCCCGACGCTCCGCTGATGCCGACGACGATCCGGGGAAGTGCTGTCATAGCGCCGGTCTCTCCTGGGGCATCTGTGGCAGGCCGAGCCGCTGCCATAGCTCATCGACGCGGGCGGTGACGGCAGCGTCCATCTCGAGGACGCGACCCCATTCGCGCGTCGTCTCGGCACCGGTCTTGCGGGTCGCGTCGATCCCGAGCTTGCCGCCGAGGCCAGCCTTGGGAGACGCGAAGTCGAGATAGTCGATCGGCGTATCCGTGAGCGTGACCAGATCGCGGGAGGGATCCGAGCGGGTCGAGACGGCCCAGGCGACATCGGCCCAGCGACGCACGTTGATGTCGGCATCGACCACGATCAGGAACTTGGTATAGGTGAGCTGTGGCAGCAACGACCATAGCGCAAGCATGACGCGGCGCGCCTGGCCCGGATAGCGCTTGTCGATCGAGGCAATCGCCATCCGGTACGAGCAGGCTTCGGGCGGCAGCCAGAGGTCCACGATTTCAGGCAATTGCCTCCTGACCAGGGGGACGAACAGCTCGTTGAGCACTTCTCCGATGCGCGACGGCTCGTCGGGCGGCCGGCCGGTGAAAGTCGACAGATAGACGGGATTGCGCCGCATCGTGACCGCGGTCACCCGCAGCACCGGAAAATTCTCCACGGCATTATAATAGCCGGTGTGATCGCCGAACGGGCCTTCCGGCGCGGTCTCCTGCGGCGACACCATGCCTTCGATGACGATTTCGGCATCCGACGGCGCCATCAGCGGTACGCTGATGCACGGTGAAAGCCGCAAACGCTCGCCGCGGATCAGCCCGGCGAAACGGAATTCCGACAGCGTTTCCGGCAGCGGCAGCACTGCAGACAGGATGGTTGCGGGATCGGCGCCGATCGCCACCGCCACCGGCATGTCCGCTCCCCGCGCCTGCCAGCGGTGATGATGGCGCGCCCCGCCACGGTGGGCCAGCCAGCGCATGATGGCGCGGTCGCGGCCGATCACCTGCATGCGGTAGACGCCGACATTGATCTCGTCTGCGCTCTCTTCCTCCGGCGGCCGGGTGATGACCAGCGGCCAGGTCAGCAGGGGCGCCGGTTCGCCCGGCCAGCAAATCTGCGCGGGCAAGCGGGTAAGATCGATCTGGTCCCCGCGCCACACGATCTCCTGGACCGGCGGCGAATGAACCGTCTTCGGCCGCATCGTCATGGCGGCCCGCGCAAGCGGTATCTTCGAAACCGCGTCGGCCAAATCGCGCGGCGGTCGCGGCTCGCGGAGCTCCGCCAGCATCTCCCCGAGCGCGCCGAGGCCTGCCGGTTCGACGCCGAAACCCCAGGCGGTCCGCTCGCTGGTGCCGAACAGATTGACCAGCACCGGCATTTCACCCGCGGTCCCATCGGGCATCAGCGGCGCTTCGAACAACAGGGCCGGACCATTGGCGCGGAGAACCCGCCGGTGAATTTCCGTCATGTCATGCACGACCGAAACCGGTTCGCGGATTCGCACGAGGCGTCCCGCCCGTTCCAGATGGGACATGAAGCTTCTGAGATCGCGAAACGGCGGCAAGTCGCGTCGGGGCACGGGCACCTCACGGAAAACGAACCCGTCTACGAGATTTTTGCGGCCGTCCTTGTTCCAGGACAAAGATCGGGCACCGGCCGTGACGGTAAGCATTAAGATGATGGATGCGCCGTTCCGGTCGCCACGTGCCCTGCGGATGAAGGCTGGCCGCGCAAGAATGTCACCCGTACCGATGCTCCCGCGCCTGATCGCCAGCACCCTGCAGCCGTTGCCGCTCGCGCCGTTGCAGTTGCCGCTATCGCTGGTGCTGCGGTCGGTGGTGGCGCGCCATCCGCGTATTTTTGAGCGGCTTGGCGAACACGCGCACAAGCGCTTTGGGCTCGAGCCTACCGATCTGCCATTTTCGTTCGTGCTGGCGCCGCACCCGAAAACGCCGAGCCTCATCGCGGTACGGAGCCTTCCTGCCGGCATCCCGGCCCGGATCGCGGGTCCCCTCCTGGGCCTCGTGGGAATGATCGACGGCTCCTATGACGGCGATGCACTATTCTTCTCGCGGGACCTCGCGGTCGAGGGCGACGTCGAGGCGGTACTCGCGCTGCGAAATGCGATCGACGATGCGGGCGTGGATCTGGTCGCGGATACCGCCGCCCTCTTCGGGCCGCTGGCGCCCTTGAGCGAAAGGCTGCTGGCCGGCGCACTGCTGCGGTTGAAAGACCTGGCAAACGCCGCGAAACATGAGGGGGCGCGAACATGGAATTGATCTGTCCGGCGGGAACGCCGGCCGCGCTGCGCGTCGCCGTCGACGCCGGCGCGGACGCCGTCTATTGCGGCTTTTCCGACGCGACCAACGCGCGGAACTTTCCGGGCCTGAATTTCAGCCGCCGAGAGCTGAATGAGGGGATCGGCTATGCCCATCGGAACGACGCCAAGGTGCTGGTCGCCATCAACACGTTTCCGACGGCCGGCGCCCAGGCGCTCTGGCATCGCGCGGTCGACGATGCGATTTCTGCCGGCGCGGACGCGCTGATCCTCGCAGACGTCGGCCTGATCGACTATGCGGCGCGCACCTACCCGGATCAACGCTTGCATCTCTCCGTCCAGGCCGCGGCGTCAAATCCAGATGCAATCGGTTTCTATGTGCGCCATTTCGGCGTCAGGCGCGTCGTGCTGCCGCGCGTCCTCTCGGTCGCGGAAATCGCGGCGATCACCCGCGCGATCGATTGCGAGACCGAAGTCTTCATCTTCGGCGGACTATGCGTGATGGCGGAGGGACGCTGCTCCCTGTCGTCGCATGTGACGGGACAGTCGCCGAACATGAACGGCGTCTGTTCTCCGGCGAGCCAAGTCGCCTACCGTGACGAAGGGGGGACGCTGGTGTCGCGACTGGGCGACTTTACGATCAATCGATTTGCCAAGGGCGAACCGGCTGCCTATCCGACCCTGTGCAAGGGCCGCTTCAAGACTTCGCTGGGGACCGGTTACCTGTTCGAGGATCCGGTCAGCCTCGACGCGGCGGCCATTCTGCCCGGCCTGCGCGCCGCCGGCGTCACGGCGCTGAAGATCGAGGGGCGACAGCGCAGCCGGGCCTATATCGAGGGCGTGGTGCGCGGCTTTCGCGAACAACTCGATGCGCTCGATGCCGGAGAGAAGCCGCCGGCCGATCGCCTGGCCGCGCTGACCGAAGGACAAAGCTCGACACTCGGCGCCTATCGCAAGACCTGGCGATAGGGAGCGACCGGCCATCAAGACATGACGATGACAACACCAATGAAGCTGACGCTGGGTCCCGTCCTGTTCAACTGGGAGCCGGAGGTCTGGCGCGACTTCTATTTTCGCGTCGCCGACGAGGCTGCCGTCGACGCAGTGGCGGTCGGGGAGGTGGTCTGCTCCAAGCGGATGCCGTTCTTCGACGATCATCTTCCGGCCGTGCTCGACCGTCTGACCGCGGCAGGGAAAGAAGTGCTGGTGAGTTCGCTGGCGTTGATCACGCTGGAACGGGAGCGCCGGCGCACCGAGGAATTGGCCCATGCCGGCGAATGGCTCGTCGAGGCTAACGACATTTCCTGCATCGCCCATCTCGGCGGGCGGCCGCATGTCGTCGGTCCCTTCGTCAATGTCTACAACGAGGGCACGGCGCAGTGGCTGGCCGCGCAAGGCGCCCGGCGCATCTGCCTGCCTCCGGAACTGCCGCTGCAATCGATTGCGGCCATTGCGGCTGCGACACCGCAGGCGGAGATCGAGGTCTTCGCGTTCGGCCGCGCCCCATTGGCGATCTCGGCCCGGTGCTATCACGCGCGCCTGCACAAGCTTGCCAAGGACAATTGCCGGTTTGTCTGCGCCGCCGATCCGGATGGCCTGCCGGTCGACACGCTCGACGACGAGCGTTTTCTGGTTGTGAACGGGGTTCAGACGCTCGCGCACGCCTGCACCAATCTGATTCTCGATCTCGACGATCTCGCGCGGGCGAATGTCGCTTCGCTCCGGCTATCGCCACAGCATTGCGACATGGTCGCGGTGATCAACACATTCCGTGACGTGCTCGACGGCAAAAAGCCGCCGGAGCAAGGTTTCCAGGAATTGTCGGCGATCTATCCGGACGTGCCGACGACCAACAATTTTCTCAGAGCGCGCGCCACCATGGCGAAATCGCCAGGGCTGGTTGGCTAGCGCCGACACCGTCAGGAGCCTTTAATGCCGCAAGCCAGTAGCCCATCCGAACGCATCATCGACGTGCGGGACATCGAGCCGAGATTTCGCCATGAGATCATCGTCAAGCTGTTCGAAAACCTGATGCCCGAAGCAACGTTGCAACTGATTGCTGACCATGCGCCGCGGCCGTTGCGCCATCAGTTCGAAATCCGCTACGGGGAGGGATTTCGATGGACTTATCTTGAGGAGGGGCCTGAGGTCTGGCGGGTTCGGCTCGAGCGCCTTATGGCGCCGGCCGCCGCGCATCAGTCCTAGCATTACAGTTGCCGTTTCTGAGGATTTCTGAATCTATGGGCAACCATGAT
>OEIU01000512.1_pt1 | contig 35401 bp, 41 predicted proteins | sample 1539221 | NCBI WGS metagenome assembly OEIU01 (sample SAMN03792071, study PRJEB22550) | activated sludge metagenome | feature: wastewater treatment plant; material: activated sludge; isolation source: Wastewater treatment plant of a petroleum refinery complex | place: Argentina: Zarate | collected...
GGCCCCGGGTCCCTCCCAGCGGCCAGCTGGCTATGGGGCTTTGCCGGGGGGGGCGGCCCGACCGCCACTACTGGGCTGAATACGTCGATCCGAACCGCGTGCGCCAGCCGAGTACACCCGCGCTGTTGCTTGGCAATGCGATCCACCGCGCGATTCTCGAGCCCGACCTGTTCGAGACCGAGTTCTTCATGGCGCTGGATCTTCCGCATCGCTCGAATGCCGACAAGGAAGCGCACGCCGCGTATGCGGCTGCCAATGCCGGCAAGACGCTGCTGACTGCGCAGCAGTATGACGCATGCATCAAGGTGCGCGACGAAGCTCACCGGCATCCGGTTGCGTCAGGGCTGCTGACCGGCGGCGTCTCTGAACAGTCCTTTTTCGCGCCGGACCCTGAAACGGGCGCGCTCATAAAGTGCCGTCTCGACTACCGGATCGGTGATATCGATGGCGGCATCGTGATCGACGTGAAGTCGACCACGGACGCGAGTCCGGACGCGTTCGGCCGTGATGCCGCTAAGTTCAGATACGACCTGCAGCCGGCCTGGTACTTCGATGTGCTGCATTCCGCCTACCGTGTCCGCCCCTCTCAGTTCGTCTGGATCGCGATCGAGAAGGAATGGCCCTTCGCGGTCGGCATTTACTACGCGGACGAGGAAATGATCGAGCGTGCGCGCGTCACGGCGCGGCGCGACTTCTTGCGGATCCTCGAATGTCGCCAGCGCGGCGAGTATCCCGACTACGGACACACCATCCAGAAACTTCAACTTCCGAACTGGGTACAGCGATGAAAGTCACGCGAATCAAGTTCAAGAACGTACTCGGATTCGACGAGTTCGAGTTCGAGCCGGGCAAGGGCTTCACCGAGATCACGGGCCGCAACGGTCACGGCAAGTCCAGCATCATTTCCGGCATCCAGGCGATCGGGATCAAAGGGCATGACGCCACGCTGCTGCGAGAAGGATCGAAGGAGGGTGAGATCGTCCTCGAACTGGACGACGGCATGATGCTGCGCAAGCGCATCCAGCCCGAGAAGACGGATGTCGAGGTCCGCGTCGGGCGAAAGGTCCAGCCGCGACCAGCCGAGATTGTCCAGTCGTTGATCGACCAACTGTCGAACAACCCGGTCGAACTGCTGAAGGCGAAGCCGGCGGACCGGATCAAGATTCTGCTGGAGACCATGCCGCTCGACGTCGACTATGGTCAGCTGACCGAGATTGCCGGGTTCCAGGTGAAGCAGATCCCCGGCGTTCATGGTCTCTACGCGATCGACACGACGCGCGGCCAGATCTTCGAGGCTCGCACCGGCACGAATCGGGCCGTCGACGAGAAGAAGAAGACGATCAAGCAGCTTCGCGAGTTGCTGCCGGAGGAGTCTGGCGCGGCTCTCGGGGGCGAGGATGACATCGAGGCACAGATTGCCGCACTTGAGGAAGAGCGCGATGCCGAACTGAGCCGCATCGACACCAAGCTGTCGAGCCTCAAGGCGGCCAACGACAAGGAGGTCGCCGACATCAAAGCCGCAGCGGACCTAGACATCGAGGTCTATCAGGGACAGATCACTGGTCTGCAGAACCGCATTGCCGAAATTCAGGCCTGCATCGCTGCGCGCCGTGAGCATCGTGCCGCCGATGCCGAAGCGAAAACGGCGGAGTTCCGCGAGATTGCGGAACTCGCCGGCCAGCAGCGTCAGATCACGTTGGAAGACCATGCCGCGGTGAAGGAGCCGCTGCAGGCTCAGTTGACCGCCATCCGATCGAACCGCGATGAGTCCGCCCGGCGTGTCCAAGCGCTAAAGACCATCGAGCAGATGGAGGCCGAACTGTCCGTGCTGGAAGAGGAAGCCGCCGCGCAGACGCAGGCGCTGAAAGAGATCGATGCTTACAAGCTCGACCTGCTGAAGTCGCTGCCCATTCCTGGCCTTGAGCTGCGCGACAAACAGCTGTACCGCGATGGCGTTGCCTTCGATCGCCTCAACACTGCGCAGAAAACGGACATCGCAATTGAGATTGCCAAGCTGCGCGCAGGTCGCCTCGGCCTGATCTGCGTCGACGGGCTCGAACTCATGGATGACGAGAATTATGAGGCTTTCCGGGAGCGTGCGCTTCAGGAGAAGAACCTGCAGTTCGTGGTGTCGCGCGTCGCGAACCACGATCTGGAAGTGAACACGATCTAACCCGAATTCAGCAACACGAGAGGACTCATGGGCGTCATTACGATCAGAAAGGCAGTGCGCGAGGGCGCGCGACTCGTCATCGCATTCTGCGGCGTGTCCGGCAGCGGCAAGACTGTCACGGCGATTCACTTCGCTTACGGGCTCGCGAACTACGATGCATCAAAGGTCGGGTTCCTCGATACCGAGAACCGCCGCGGTTCGCTGAATGCGGACGTGCTCGCCAATGCGACGCAGCCGACCAACGAACCGTTCCTGATCGCCGACCTGCATGCGCCCTTCAGCCCGGACCGGTATATCCAGGCGATCCGAGAATGGGAGCGCGCCGGCATCGAAGTGCTGGTTGTCGACAGTGCGTCGCACGAGTGGGAAGGAACCGGCGGCTGCACCGAGATCGCGGACGCGAACAAGGGCATGTGGAACAAGGCGAAGGCCGAGCACAAGCGCTTCATGAACGTGCTGCTGCAGAGCGACATGCACATCGTCGTGTGCTGCCGCGCACGCGAGAAGGACAAGCCCGAGAAGGCGATGGTCGATGGTCGCGAGAAAACCGTCTACGTGCCGCTCGGCCTGCAGCCGATTCAGGAGAAGAACTTCCTCTTCGAAATGACTGCCTCGCTCATGATGCACGACGAAGGCACGCGCCAGACCGTCATCAAGTGCCCTGGCGCGCTGCGGAACATCCTCGGCCGGAAGGAGGGCTACATCACGGCTGACGACGGCAAGCAGGTGCGCGACTGGGTCGATGGCGCCCTGCAACTGGATCCGAAGGTCGAGAGTTACCGCAACCGGCTGCTGAGCAATGCAGAGGGTGGCGTTACGCATGTCGAGGCGTGCTGGGCCAAGACGCCGGCGGACATCCAGTCTGCTCTGGGCGAGGAGTTCCACAAGACGCTGATCGCATCCGCAAAGGGATTCGACGAACTGAAGGCCGAGGAATCCGGTAACGGCGGCGGTAACGATGCTGCCGCAGTGATCGCCGCTCAGGCCGAACGCGGACGAAACGCCACACCGCCGCCGGCAGCACAGCCAGCGGCTCAGCAGCCTGCATCGCCGCCCGCGCAGAAACCTGCTGCGGCGCCAGCCACTCAGGGCGCAACGAGAACCCCGAGCGCTGGTCAGCAGGCCGCACGCACGGCACGACCGGCGGCTTCTGCCTCGCATACCGCGCCGCGTGAGCCCGCATCGACGCGGACGCCAGCGCCAACAGCGGCGCCGGTCGCGCAGAAGCCGGCAACCAGGAAGCCGCTGTTTTGAGCGACGAACTTCATCTGACGCCGCGGGAACTGTGCACCAGGCTCAAAGACCAGGTGACGGTCGGCACGCTGAAGCAGTGGAGGTATCAGCGCAAGGGCCCGCCCTACGTGAAGGTCGGCGGCGCCATCCTGTATCCGCTCTCATCGGTCATCGAATGGGAGCAGAAGAACACGGTCAGGCCGGAGGAATCTCGGCAGGACGATTGATCCCCCATCCATACACAAGTGAAGAGCATGAAACCCACCTACACAAAACTGATCCTCCAGGACAGCGAATTGATCGCTGTCCCATCCGACTACGCCGAGCGGCACGAGCTGGTGCGAGTTGAGATCCCGTTGCTGGCGCAACCGATCATCGTTGCGGCCTACGCACTACCGTCGAAGGCTTACAAGGCGGGTATCGCAGCTGCCGAGAAGCACGCTATCTACGGCCGATCGATGCGGGCGCCAACACCTGAGGAAGCATTCCTCATCTGCGACCGGTCGCAGTTTCCTGCACTGCCGAAGCTCTACTTCCCGGACATCGAAGAAGCGCCCTGGACATGGACCTCGCAGCCTTACGCTGCCCGTTCGGGCGCCGCGTGGGTCGTCTATCTCGTTAATGGCGACGCGAGCTGGTACGGCCACGACGATCTCTGCCAGGTCCGCGCGGTGTGCGCCGGTCAGTCCTAGGCTCTCGGACATTCTGGAGTAACACATGAAATCTGCCAAAAAAGCGAAGAGCCTCAGCAAGCCTGTGACCCGTCGCCGTGCTACGACGACCATCAGCTTGTCCGAGCGTGTTTTGCGGTTAGAGCGTGAACTGCTAGTGAGGCCAGCTGTTCCTGCCTTGCCGCGGTATGTGAATCTCGGCGCTGACTGCAAGCCGACAACCGGTGACTACGTCGCGACGTGGGATCGAAGCACGAACCTTGTACATGTCGCAGCTCCGCTGCTGAACGGCAAGAACGTGAACCATACCGACGCAATGCAGGCGTGCGCCGATCTGGATCTGTTTAACCGAAAGGTCTGGCGACCATACAGCTCTCCTTACGAATTGCTGTCGATCGTTGACTACGATCGATGCAACCCGGCTGTGGACCCGGCGCATTTCAAGGGTCCGTTCGGCTGGACGTGGACTGGCAAGAACTGCGCTGCCCGTTCGGGCGCCGCGTGGGTCGTCTATCTCAATAGTGGCAGCACGAACTGGGGCAGCCGCGACGATCTCTGCCAGGTCCGCGCGGTGTGCGCCGGTCAGCAGCTTGGCCTCTCGGGAATAGAGGCCTGATGTGAGTGACGAGCTTCCAGCCATTGCTAAGGATGCGGCCCGTGTCGCTGCCTGTATCGAACAGGCAGTCACACGTTTTCCAGTGAAGTTCCGACATAGCACTGGAAACGATGTGCGGGCGGCAGCACGCCATGTCGTGCGATGCGTTCATCTCGCTTGGTACACGAGGGGTCGAATCAAGCTGCAGAGGGTCCACGAACTGTCAGAAGCCGTGGACAATCTGAAGATCGAGATCAACATCGCAGATCTGGTCAAAGCGTGGGGAAGCAATGGACAACTGGAGGCCGTCTCCAGGCTCGTTCGAAGTCTCGGCATGCAGGTAGGTGGCTGGCTGAACGATCTGTACTCGAAGGGCCAGAATGCGGCGGCCGTAGGCCAGCCGCAGCGAGCCCAGACACTGAGTTCCCGTGACGCCTCTCGCAAGGGGGCAAATCCATGACGACGTCTGGCTACCTCGATGGATGCCAGATGGGGTCCGAAGTTCGCGGGATAGCGTCTGCCCGTTCGGGCGCCGCGTGGGTCGTCAATCTCAATAATGGCAACACGAACTGGAACAACCACGACAATCTCTGCCAGGTCCGCGCGGTGTGCGCCGGTGAGTGTCACGGTACAGCTACGTTTAGTGCCCTCTATTCTGCATGGCGTACAGCACGCCGTGGAAAGAAACCTTCACGCGATCAACTCGCGTTCGATTGCAATGCTTTCGACAGCATTCTTGGACTAGAAGAACGACTCAATACGTTCTCTTGGCAGCCATCGCCGCCACTGTGTTTCGTGCAGCTCACGCCGAAGGCGCGCGAGATCCACGCTCCTGCCTTTGCTGACAGGGTGGTTCATCACTGGCTCGTGCCGCAGCTGGAAAAGCTGTACGAGTCTCAGTTCATCCACGACAGTTACAGCAATCGTAAAGGTAAAGGAACCCATTCAGCAGTAGCCCGGCTTAGCAAGTTTGTCCGTCAGGTCGCGAGCGGGCAGGGCGGCGGCTACTACCTTCAACTTGACATCAGCAACGCATTCAACTCGCTGCATAGGCCTACGCTTTGGCGGATGCTGAAGCAGCAGATGGAACGCGGGAAAGTGCCAGAGGTTGCGCAGCGTGCCGCGCATGCCTTGATCAATCACTCCATCGCACGCACTGGCGTTGTGATGGCGTGCTCCAAGGAAGAGCATGCTGCTGTGCCGCCGCACAAGCGGTTAGCGAACTCTCCCGCCGGATGTGGGATTGCGATCGGCAACTTGTCCAGCCAGTTCTTCTTCAATGTCTACATGGACCCGCTGGACAAATTCGTCAAGCACGTCCTGAAGGCACCGCGATACCTACGCTATGTCGATGACTTCGTGCTCGTACATCACGACCGCGATCAGCTAGAAAGATGGCTGGTCCAGATCACCGATTTCCTGCGCACAGAACTTCGCCTGGAACTAAAGGCGGAACAGAAGCTACGCCCGTTGGCTGATGGTATCGACTTCCTCGGATATGTAGTGCGTCCGACGCACACGCTCGTCCGGCGGCGCGTCGTTGCTCACTGTCGCGACAAGCTTGCCAGATGGGAGCGCCAGCACGTACGCAATGGCGAGATCACGTCGAATACGGACGCGCTGGATCAGGTCATTGCGATCTATGCCTCATACATGGGGCATTTCAAGCATGCCGCCAGCTACCAACTACGCCAGGGACTCATCGGTCGCTTCCCGTGGCTAGAGCAGCTGGTGCCATTTTCAGCCGAAGCATCAGAAGACTTGAGGGCAGAACACAATGACGCTTGATGAGCAATACCAGTTTCTGACCAAGGAAATTCAGCAGTTGCAGGGCCGTAGCGAAGGCTGGGCCCGGGACAAGCTGCAGAAGATGGGAGTCGTTCGCGAGACGATCCGCGCCTTGCGGCAGCAGCAGGTGATGACTAGCGAGATGACTGGCAAGAGGATCGGATCGTGAGCGAGACCGTTCATCTCGGGTACGAGGTCGGCAGCGCGAAGCCGGTCGAAATTCCGATTCGGAACATGGTCATCGTGGGTCAGACCCAAGAGGCGGGAAAAACGACGACCCTCGAAGCGCTGATCGCGCGATCGGGTCGATCCGCACTGGCCTTCGTCACAAAGCGAGGTGAGCGCTCGTTCGCTCGCGCTCGCGGAACCGAACCGTACTTCCGTGAGCGCGCCGACTGGCAGTTCGTCGCATCCGTGCTTGAAGCCACGCTGCGCGAGAAGATGAAGTTCGAGCGCAACTGGATCATCAAGGCCAGCAAGGGCGCTCGGACGCTGTCTGACGTGCAGCGCAATGTCCGCACGCTGCTGAAGACGGCGAAGGGCATCAGCGAGGGCGTCTTTACCACGCTGGATGCCTATCTCGACATCGTCGTGCCGCGTATCGCAAAGGTCCGATTCGCTCCGAGGCTTGACCTGCACGCTGGCGTGAACGTGCTCGATCTTGCGAACCGCGACAAGTTTCCATCCGAGTTGCAGTCGCTGGTCATGCGCTCATGTATGGAATGGATCTACGAGCACGAGCAGAACACGATCACGATCATTCCGGAAGCCTGGGAATTCATTCCGCAAGGCCGCGGATCGCCAGTGAAGCTCGCCGCCATCGAACTGATCCGCAAGGGCTCCGGCCTCAAGAACTATGTCTGGCTCGACAGCCAGGACATCGGCGGCGTCGACAAAGAGTTGCTGCGGTCCTGCCCGGTCTGGCTACTCGGCGTGCAGCGCGAAGCGAACGAGATCAAGCGAGTGCTGGACAACATCCCGGCCGGCGTAGCGAAGCCGACCGCCTCAGCGGTTGCCCAACTGGAGAATGGCCAGTTTTACGCGTGCTGGGGAAAACACGTCGTTAAGACCTACGTGCAGCCGACCTGGATGACCGAATACGGCGCCATCTCCGTTGCGAAAGGGCAGAAGGCGGCGACGGAATTTACTCCGCCAGTTGTTCCAAACATTCCTACCAAAGAGCCAGAGGACACGATGAGCAAATCGACGGATGAGAAGCTGGATACGCTGATCGGGCTGATGACCACACACCTTTCGAGCGCAGCGGCGCCCACGACGACAGCGCCGGCACCGGCGGTCCACAAGCCGGCAGAGGACGAAGGTCAGTATCCGACTGACGATGATGCGCTGTATCAGCGCTTCAAACTGCGGCTGATGAACGAAGCGCCAGCGTTGCTGAAAGTGCTGGCCACGCGTCCTGAAATTCAGGTCACAGTACAGCGGACCGTCATCGAGACCGACCTGACCGCGTGCCGCGGCATGGTCGCGAAACTGATCGTCGACGGCTTCTTCGACTCCACTGTCACTGCGAGCGCAGCACACAAGGAACTGGGCCGGCGCTGGAACTATCGCGGCAATGCGGCGCGCGTCTATGAACAGTGCGACCAACTCACCGCGCTCGGCTTCCTGACGAAGGAGAGCAGCGGTTATCAGGCCGTGCCGGACTTCAAGAGCAGCATCGTGGAACGCGACTGATGAAGGCGCTTACGATTGCCCAGCCCTACGCCGAGCTGATCGCTCTCGGCCAGAAGCGCGTCGAAAATCGCGTCTGGTGGACTCGATACCGCGGCCCGCTCTACATCCATGCGGGGAAGAGCCGCCAATGGCTGGATACTGAATTCAGTCATGACGGATACGAGATCGACCGGCCGACCGGCATCTATCTTTCCATGATGGACTTCGGCGCTGTGATCGCGACAGCGGAACTCATCGACTGCATTCACGTCGATACCATTCTGCGTGGCGCATGCGATGAACAATATCCATGGTTACGCGCGCACAAGCATGTGAGCGGACCGTACTGCTGGGTGCTGGATCATGTCCTCCGTCTGAGCAAGCCGGTCCCATACCGCGGCGCGCAAGGCCTCTTCGACATTCCGTTTATGGTGGCTGCCTGATGTGGTCTCCGCAGCAGTCCCACGCGCTTCGAACCGTGCTCGCATGGGCGCTGGATCCGTTCGGAAAGCAGGTGTTTCGTCTGTTCGGTTATGCCGGCACGGGCAAAACCACCCTTGCGCGGGAGATCGCCAATTCCATCAGCGGCGCGGTCCTATTCGCGTCGTTCACGGGCAAAGCCGCCCTTGTCCTGCGATCGAAGGGGTGTCCGGGCGCCAGCACGATCCACTCTCTCATATATAAGGTCGAGGAGCAGGACGATGGCACCGTCCTGTTCAAGCTGAACCAGAACAGCCCAGTGCTGGCAGCCAAGCTGGTCATCATCGACGAATGCTCGATGGTCGGCGACGATCTCGCGCGTGATCTCCTGAGTTTCGGCACGAAGATCCTTGTGCTCGGCGATCCGGCGCAGTTGCCGCCGGTCAGTGGCACCGGCTTCTTTACCGAGGCGATGCCGGACGTAATGCTGACCGAGATCCATCGCCAGGCGGCCGACAATCCGATCATTCGCCTATCCATGGAGGTCCGTGAGGGCAAGCGGCTATGCCGCGGCGCCTACGGTGACAGCAAGATCATCGCGGGCCGGCCAGATCCTGACGATGTGCTGGCGGCCGACCAGGTGCTGGTCGGCACGAACCGGACGCGGCGCGGCTGCAACATGCGGATCCGCCAGTTGAAGTGCTACGCAGGCACAGCGCCGCAGCAGGGCGAACGGCTCGTGTGCCTTCGCAACAATCGCGAGAAGGGACTGCTGAACGGCGGACTCTGGACCGTGGAGAAGGCATCGCTCGCCCACAAGCTGGTCACGATGGACGTGTCATCGCAGGACGACGACACGATCACCAGGCCAGTGCCGGTCGATGTTCCTGTCGAGTTCTTCGCCGGCGAGGAGGCATCGCTGCAGTATTCGTATCGACGCCGATACGACGAGTTCGACTTCGGCTGGGCACTGACGTGCCACAAGAGCCAAGGCTCGTCCTGGCCGAACGTCATGATCTTCGACGAGAGCTGCGTCTTCCGGGATCAGGCCACTCGCTGGCTCTACACGGCCATCACGCGCGCAGCGGAGCGCATCACGCTGGTGCTGTGAGCGACGAGAATTTACAGGCGCGAGTCGCGGCCGACCTCGGTATTTCTGATGACCGGCTGCGATTCATGATGGAGTGCTTCGCACGGTTCGTGATCCGACAAGGCTATGGTGCCATGGCGCCGAACAATATAGGCAGCCAGTCCGCGCCGATGTACGAGTCATGGCAGGATGCCGGCAAAAGGCTATTTGGAAACCAGTTCGTCGACGTCCTCATGGCGGAGATCAGCAAGCATCGGCAGACGAGGAAGGAGGGCAAGGCAGCGTACGTGCGGCGGCAGCCGCAGACCCGCGAGCATCACTGTCATTGGCCAGGGTGCGAGAAGCAGGTGCCACCCGCGGTCTGGGGTTGCCTTCAGCATTGGAAGCGGCTGCCGCAAGAGATCCGCGACAAGATCTGGGCGACGTACCGCAAGGGACAGGAGATCGATCAGCGACCCTCACCGGCCTACGTAGAGGCTGCTCAAGAAGCGCGCGCTTGGGCGATGGAATGGAACCGCCAGAACGACACGACGGCGCAGGCGCCGCAGCAGGCGGGCCTCTTCTAAAACCTGATGCCGACTCGGATGATGCCGCTCACGCCATGCTCGCGTGACTGCATCAGTTCTGCACCGACGCGCAGCGGACCGATGTCGCGATCGAGGAAGGCACCGTACGCTTCTTCCTGCGGCGCGTAGAGCGCGCCGGCCGCCCACTTCAGCTGCTTGACCTGTTCGGTTGCCTGGATCGGGATGTCGACACCGCCGAGTACTTCGCCGTCGCTTGAATGCACGACGACGCGACGCGTCTCGTCCGGCATCTTCACGAGACCGATGTCCAAGTTCACAGGTGGGCAGGGCTGGACTGCAGCGATAGGCGTCTTCGGCGCAACCGTGATGCGCACGGCGCGCTCAAGTTTCGCCTTTCGGTCCAGTTCGCGCGTCGCCTGCTTGAGCGGGACTGGCACGGGGGCCTCCGGCTCACGCTCGAGCGCGATGCTGCCGCTCGGTAGCTGCTCTTCTGAGGCATGCCCCTCGACAACAGGCGCCGGCGGTCGCCACAGGAACCAGCCGATCGCCAGTCCGATCAGAATGCCGATCGCGATCATAGTGAGATCCCGGCTCATTCGCGCGTCTCTTCGGCCCATGAACGACCGCCATCCATGTAGATCTTCGACACCCAGCTACCCATGCCCGTGACGGCCGTGACGACGAACGTGGCGAAGCCAGAAGCCTCCAGCGTGCGCTCGGCGACCGGCAGGTGCTGGTACCAGCGCATCAGCCCATCGACCAGCCAGACGATCCAGAGCCAGTATCCGAACACGAGCAGGCGCGGGATCACGCGCCAGGCATCGAATACCTCGGCAGCATCGAGCAGCCAGCGCTTGAGGAGGAGTTCTCTCACGGCGTGCAGCGCGGCGCCGCGGTCTCGGACCGTCGTCCCAGAGGCAGGCTGTACGCTTTGAGCGTCGTCCACGCATTGCTCAACCAGTTCATATGACCACCCTATTGAGTACCCAGCCGAAGTAGAAGTCTTCCTTCAGTTCATTTGCCTCGGCCTGCCGGCGGTAGTCGCAGGTCTGTTCCGAGTTGAGTCCGCGCAGCAGTACGGTTTCGCCATCCTTCCCGCGTCGGCGCAGGAATTCTCGAAGCGCCGCAATGGTCTTCTCGCCGATCCGGCCGTCGACGACGACGTCCGGGTAATGCCTCTGCTGGCTGTTCAGGGCATTTAGCTGCCGCTGCAGGAAGTAAATGGCGGCACGGCCACCCGCCTTGTCGGCCCACATGTTGAGGTTCGTGTCGAAGAGTTCCTGCGCGATCGCGTCAGACAGTGTTGAGATCTCGTCGAGCCGGATAACGTCCCAGTATTCGCGCTTGGCGATCTCTTCAGCCTTGACCGCAGACAGGTCGCGCATATCACCCTTGAAACCGTGAGCGCGCGCTACGCGTTCCGTGATGCCGTGATTCGTTCTTCCACCCGGATCACTCGGATGATCGACGTATCCGCCTTCAGCGCGATGCGTCTTCTTCCACGCGCGGATGAATGCTTCACTCATTCGACCTTTCCGCCGTGAACAAGCGTGTCGATACGCCGATGGATGCCAGTGACGGTGTCGTCGATCTTGTCCAGCTTTCCCTGCGTGTTCCGGTTGTCCTCACGGCGCTCTTCGCGCATGGCGCGCATCTCTTCCTTCCAGCCGTCCGTCGCGACTTTCAGATCACCCTTTGTGGCGTACGTTGCCGGCATGTCCATTACCTTCTGAAGGAAGTACCAAACGACGACGCCGAGACCGCCCAGCGCGAACGACAGGATGGTGAGCCACAGTTGGAACGCGTGTTCCTCATTCATCATCCCCTCTCCACCATGAAGCTGACGGTGAATGAGCCGAGAATTGTCGTAGTACCGATCAGGCGGATATCGATTCGAATATTGGCTAGCCGGACCCCAACTCCCGTTGTCGTCAAACTCCAGAATTGCTCCTGCCCGAGCGAGAGCCACGACCCCACCGTCCCCGATACAGTCTGCCCAGATATTCTCGTAGCCATGCACTCGTACGAGGCTTCATTGCCGGGCGGGATCAGCCACGGCGTTACAGATGTCAGAATGCTGAGGTCGTAGGCATAGACAGATCCATCCGGTCTCACCGCCAGTATCGCGCTGGTGTCTTGGTTCGATCGCCAGCTCGAGATGGTGACCAAGGTGAGATTCGGATTGACTATTTCACTCCGATAAATGCACCGAGCGGTGCCGCCGTCGTTGACCCAGCGCTCTTTGATCTTCCGAGCGGTGCCGCCGTCGTTGACCCAGCGCTCTCTGATCTTTCGAGCCGTGCCACTGCCGTTTACCCAGCGCTCAGCAACCATGGCTCAGTAGTACTCCCACACGTCGCCGTCATTCGACCCGGAGATACTCGGCGGTCCAGATCCAGCAGCGAGCGTCACGTTGGTGCCGACCTTTCCCGGGAAGTTTCGCGTTTTCAGGTTGCCCTGATGCTGCGACACCGCGTTGAGCGGAACGAGGGAAGCGGAGATCGCGCCGGCATTCAGATTGCTGGCGTTAAGGAAATGCGAGGCAGAGAGTCCGTTGAGCAGCGCCGCGTCGACCTGCGACCACACGTTGTCGCCGCGCAGGAAGGTCGAGCCGTTCGCCGTTCCAGAGCCGAGTCGGGCCGTCGGTACCGTGCCTGCATTCAGATTGCTGGCGTTCAGGAAGTACGCGGAGGATTGTCCTCCCAATGTTGACGCATTCACCGCGGCCCAGACGCCGTCACCGCGCAGGTAGTTGCTGCTGTCTGGCGCACCGCTTCCCATCCGGGCCGTCGCCAATGTGCCGGCATTGATGTTCGATGCGTTCTGATAGAAAGCAGCGGCCTGGCCGTTGAGTGAGACCGCATTCACCGTCGACCACACCTGGTCGCCACGAAGATAGGTCGTCGTATTCGCCGCGCCGGAACCGAGGCGCGCAGTCGGAACTGTGCCGGCATTCAGGTTGCTCGCGTTCAGGTAGTAGGACGCGGCTTGCCCGTTCAGCAGATTGGCATTGAGGCCGGCGGGATTTGGCAGAATCAGCAGCCAGCGACCGGAAGCTGGGTTCGTGTTGGGGCGAACCACGTTGAAGCCGTCGTCGGCAGCCGTCGAGTTGAACGACCAGCGATACGTGCCGCCGAGGCCATCTCCGAGCGTTGCGCCGCCTGCCGTGATAACCATGGCGATGCGCGCGTTGGAGATGGCTGGAACGGGGCATGCCCGTAGCGCCGGAATGGTCTGCACATGCAGTACCGTGCAGGCGACGCCTTGCACCTGATCTGAATCGCTCGGCGTCAATCCGGCCTGCGATGCGATCGCGTCCTGGCGCGCTTTCAGAAACAGCGTGCGTCCGCCGAGTTGGACATGCGGCAAGTTATCGATGCCGCCGGCGCCGCCCTGGATGGGATCGGTCGTCTCGAACTGGTAGACGCCTGATTCCCAGAGCACGTTTTCGGGATTGTTGGCCATTAGAAACTGATCCCCCACGTACCGGTCAGGGAAATGTCACTGGTCTTCACGATTGCGGTTGCGCGCGTTCGGCGCGCGAACATTCCGTTGTTCGCGCTCAGCAGGGCGAACTCGCGGATGGACAGGCCGTTCGCTTCGGTGCTCTGCAGCTCCCATGCGAACTGAACTGACGAGGAGGTCGGATAGGAGGCGGCACCAATGGTGCGTGCGTACAGATCCGTGAGCGTGGTATTGCTGGCGATCGGCGAGGTCCCGTCCGATCCGAACCCGATCTTTGTGATTGTGCGGTTCGTCGTATCGCCAGCGACGAGATGGGACATCATCGTCTTCATGTTGTCGACGATGAGGTTTTCCTCACGGACCGACTCAATGAGACGACCGCGCCAGTACACGTTGTACGCCAGCGTGCCGCGCGCTCGGTCCGAATGCTCAAGGAGTTGAATCAGGCCCACATGACACCCACCCACGAAGGTTCGGGCATCAGTGTCGTGTCACGACCCTACGCGCCAGTAATGGTGATCTCGAAGGTCTCGTCGCCGCTGTCGTAGACCTCTGCGCCGTTGCGTGTCAGATCGCCGTTGTGGCGCCGCGCGACAGCCGACACATACGTCTCTGAGAACGGCTCGATCGCGATGTTCAGAATCTCGGTCGGTACTACGGACACCGTCGCTGACGGAGCGGAAACAGTCGCCACGCCGGGACCCGCCGCCGACGGTCTCGCGCCCGCCGAGATCTGCGCGTTTGGAGCAGCTACAGTCGAAACTGTGCCCAATCCCTCCGCGACTCCAGGCGATGGCTCGCCGGCGGTCGCGCTGGGCGCGAGAGTCGAAGCCGCTGCGCCCGGGGCGGAGATCACAACGCCAGCGCTGGCGCTGGCATTCGGAGCGATAGCAGTAGCTGTAGCGCCCGCGCCGCGCGCGGTCAGCGAGCCAGCGATCGTGACAAAGTCCTGCCATGACCCGCTATCGACCGCATCCTGCATGGACCCTGAAAGCGACATCCTGCGCAGGTGATTGCCGGCATCACGGAAGTCATTGATGATCGCAGCGATACGCGCTGCATCGAACGCGATCGGACTCGAGAAGTCGACGTCGAAGAGTGCATCGAACAGATTGTGAGCGTAGATCCCTTCGCCGGAGGCGTGCGGGAATGCGCCATTGAAGAGGATGGAGCCGTTACGGAAGCGATTGATCACCGGTGTGTCGACCGAGTCGACAATGCGGGCGCGCAGTCCGTTCGACACCTGCTCAATAGCCGCCGCGATCGCAATGTTGTTGCCGCGCGGCATGAGAACCGTCGCAATGATGCGCGGCCCGTACTGAGCATCGAGCTCGCCTGGCCGACGCTCAACCGCGTAGTAGCTCCCCAACTCGTCGAGCCATTCCGCATCTGCCGTGCGCGTGCTGAGCTGTTCAATCGCCTCGACGATCTGCGCACGCGCCGTCGTCAGTTCGACCGCGTTGGCCTCCATGTACGACCACAGCAGGCTGCTGTATGCGTACAGGTGATCTCCGTTCGATTCGTTGATGTCGCCCTCGCCATCAATCAGCGTCGTAGCAGAGACTGGTGGCAACGGGTCCGGCGGCAGAATGACTTGATAGCCTGGCTGGGCGGCAAGGAATGTCGCCAGCGACGAAAGGGTGTACTGCCGAAGGTCGACAGACAGATTGTTCTGGGGCAGGTCCGCGACGAAGGTGCGCAGAACGGCATCGGCAATATCCCAGTTCATGGGTGCGCTGTGCCGGAGGCGAAGCGCGAGGAATCGCTCCGGGTCTTTTTCGAAGACCCGGTTGATGCTAGACAGCAGCTTTGTCGTAAGTTGCATCGCTACGCCGCGGTGATCGTTATTGTCACGGGCATCAATTTCTCGTCGCTATCCGCCGTCGTGTTCGCCGATGGCGATGACAGCGTGACATCATAGATGCCAGCGATCTGCTTGATCATCGCGATCAGGTCGGAGTACAGAGCGGCCTGTCCGATGCCTAACGACAGGATGTATGTCCGAACCGCGATCGTTGCCTGCGCGGCGAGTTCGGAGCCGGAATATCCGGCCAGCACCGACACTGTCCCGGTGACGTTCAGAGGCACTTCGGTTGCGGCAGCCACGGTGACACGCGTACCGGCCGCCTTCCATCCAGGCACAGCGTTGTTGTTCGCGTCGTAGTAGCCGTAAAGCACTGTTCGCGCTCGATTCACGAGTTGGACAGACGTGCTCCCAACGCCGTTATGGATGTAGCAATTGACGTAGCCGGGCTCCTCTTCCTCGTCTTCCTCGTGTGGCTCTACGACAGATGTGTATATGACGCGCTCGATGGGATTGCCGGCGGCGTCCGCCAGGAAGGCAGTCCGCATGCCATAGTGCAGAGAGGGGACCGTGCCTCGAGAAAGCGACTGAATGTACGAGCGAAAGCGAGCCTTGCGAGACTCCTCGGTCTCGGCGTCGGCGCCATTGATGAAGGCGGCTCCGTTTTCAGCGCTGATGAAGCCGGTCGGCGACGGACTCAACGTGAACTCAGTCTCGGCTGGAATGTTGCCGGCGAGGCCAGGATCGACCGCGGCGACCGCAACGTCGACGGTCGTATTCCCTGGCGAGATCGTGACGTTCTGAATCGCCTGATACTGAACACCGCCGGTCGCCGGCACGAACGTCGTGCCAGCGCTGATTACGATGGCGGATGCCGCGCTCGTGACCGTCACGGTGACGAGTCCGCTCGCGGGAGCAGCAGGCAATGCATCGAACTCGAACGAGTGATAGACAGAGACAGGAATCGCTTCTTTCAGGCCGATGAAGATCTGCTGATACAGTTCGTCGACCTCGGCAGCCGGCGCCTCGACGAGCGTGCGGGCAATGCCGCCGACGTTGAAGTCGGTCACCTTCCGCTGCGTCGCTCGCATCCAGTTCATCATGCTGGCGGCGATCGATGAAAAGTCCTTCGTCTGAAAGGCCACTATGCGTCTCCCATCACGGCGCCGCGGTCAACTGGAACGGCCGGCCCGCAACCGGTTGCAGTTCGATCGATACTCGGATCGTGTCGCCACTCACCTCGGCGGTCGCCTGCGTAACTGTCGCGACGCGCGGATCCATCAGAACGGCACTCTTCGCGTACTGCGCCGCAAGCAGCGAACTGGTCGGGCCATTCACTGCGCCGATCAGGCGCCGAACGAATGAGCCGTACTCGGGATGGAACAACAACTCACCGCGCTCTGTCTCGACGCGATGTCGCAGCGCCTGGTGCAGGTTCGGCCGGCCCGCCACAACTGCAAAGTCGCCATCAACGGCAATGAGCTTGCCCTTCGTCAGGGCAATGTCCGCCTCGAAGACCCGCTCCGGATCAGAAGTCGTCGAAATGACCGGCGTCGGCGCCGGAATCAGGATCTGATCGCCATACCGAAGCACGCCCGCGCTGGCGACCGCGGCGATGTATGGCGGGCGCAGATCATTGAACGAGATCAGTTCCGGCCAGCGCGTCGCATCCTGCAGTTCTCTTGCGGCGATCGACTGCAGCGTGTCGCCGTACTGAATCTCGACAAAGCGATAGCCGATGAGCGGCTTGTCGAAGATCGTGTTCATGAGAACGTGACTCCGTCGACGATGCTGCTTACGGTAGCGCGCAGGTCTGGCACGCTCATTGGGTTGAGGACGACATCATTGGAGGCGAGCAACTTCATGCTCCGTTGCGACTCGCTCGTTGCCTGCACGGGCGGAGCAGGCGGCGTCGGATTCACGTAGTAGAACGGGTTCACGCCGGAAAGCGGGCTCGGGGGACGGCCGCCGCTTGTCGATGAGCAGTTCGAAGCACCGAACAGCGGCGAGTAGTCCGGATAGAACAGCTGCTGGTTGACGGCGTTGCGCAGGACGCAGAACACGTTCGAGTAAGCACCTGCGACCTGCATCATCCTTGTGCGGATATGGGACGGCAGATTCGCGATCGCCGAAGCAGTGCGGAACAGATTGAGCCCGGCCTGCGACGACATTCGCGCAACGCTGATCAGCGACTCGGCCACGTTGTCGCCGGCCGCGATGGCGGATTCGACGGCGCGATACACGCGCGCGGTCTGATTCATGAACTTCGCAACCGGCACGGCAAGCGTCCGATCAATGAAGTTCTGAACGTCCTTCGCGTACTCCTCGATCCGGTTGATGGAGCCGATCAGGCTGTCCAGTCCGCTCGCCTGCAGTTCAGAGGTCGTACCGGCTCGAGAGCCAGTCCCGAGGTACTGTTGCTGATCGATATTCGTATCGACCACCTGCATTGCGATCCGATACTGATAGAGAAGGGGACGTGCCTTGTTCCGCAACAGCGTGAACGACATCGGCACGACGACTACAGCGAAGCCGTCAAGCGCATCGGCGAAGATCAGCTTGATGTTGTCTGGGTCGCTACCGGCCGATACGGCATCCTTCCGCCGCTTATGCCAATCATCGAAGACCTGAGTCTTCAGCGATGTGAACCGCTCGCCGCCATCCTGGTCATCGCTACCGCGCCGCCAGCCGGTATGCCCGGCGATGTTGATGATCGGGATGCCGGGGCCGAAATTGTCAGCCCAAGCCTGAGTCCCGAGAGTCTGCTGTGCGTTGATCCGGGACGAGTCTGTCCTGGAAAGCTCTTCGGGCCTTACGTACAGAGTTACGGCACGATCCGAGGAGACAGCGTTCGACGTGCTGCTCTGATCTACCAGCAGGAAGCTGATCGGGCGCGCATCGGCCTTCTGACTTGCTGGCGGACTTCGGTTCATTCTCCGGAGGGTATCGTCACGACAGTGGACGCCCACGGACGCCTACGAACGCCAGCGAACGAGTATGGACAAGCCATGATTTCAGTTCAGGGCATGCAGCAAGCGCCGAGCTGAAGACTGCGCTTGCTCAAATTTGAGCAATGATGCAGACTATCAAAAGTCATGCTTGACACCGGTATTGGCCGGGCATATGGTCGCTTCTACGGAGCCTAAGAACCTCCATGATTAGCGGAATCCGCACCCGACAGCCATGCGGATTTTTTATGCCCGACAGTTCTATGTCGGGAGGGCGGCGGATATAAGACCCGAAAGGGGAAGAAGCCGCGCCGAGCTAGTCTTCGGTTCTTAGCCTCCCGACACCTCTTCGGGGCGACACCTAAGAACGTTTCTCCGAAGTCTGACATTCTCGACTTAGGAGTGATGTTCCATGTTCACCCTCGTTCCGCAGCCGGCTCAAGTCACTTCGTTCTCATTTTCTACGCAGCAGCTCCGCGTCCTGACTATCGATAGCAGCCCATGGTTCGTAGGAAAGGACGTGGCTGTGATGCTCGGCTACACGAACCACAACAAGGCTTTGCGAGATCACTGCCGTGGGGTAACGAAACGTTACCCCATCGTCGATAGCCTCGGTCGCCAGCAGGAAGTCCGGATCAGCTCTGAGTCCGATCTGTACCGCCTGATTGCCCACAGTCGTCTGCCTGCGGCGGAACAGTTCGAACGCTGGATCTTCGAAGAAGTCATTCCCTCTATCCGAAGAACCGGCGCCTACAGACACCGTCCAGCCGAACCGTGCTCCGCCAACCGTCATGAAATCCGACAGTTGCGGGGCCCCGAGTTCTCGGTCCTACAATACGACCAGCGCAGAGTCCGCATCGCGCATCGTGAGGATGGCATCTGGGTTTCAGCCTGTGACGCCTTCGCGGCGATGGGATTCAGCACGGCAACCAGCCATCTGTCGAAGAAGCTGCCGCACGGGGAGGCACAGACGATAGAGGTCGGATCGGAAACAGCCATCAGTGGCAGGCTGATTGTCCTGAACGGCACCGCGCTGCAGCGGATCGCGCGGCGCAGCCCGAAACCGACCGTCAGGCCGTTCACCAACTGGCTGAACAGTGCGGTCGAAGCGACCGGGCTACGACTGGCGACGAGCGGGTATCAGTTGCCACTGCTGGAAGCCGAACAGAAACCGAGAAACCGCATCGAGCAGTTCCAGGCCGAACAGCGCCGGCAGTTGGTCGGCCGGGCGCAGGTCGCCAAGGCTCTGATCCGGCAGATCGAGCTGGCGAACGAGGAGAGCATCGAGGCCACCGGTGAGGAAGACGTGCCGCGAGTTGCGAACATCCTGTTCGAATCGATTCTCGGCACTCAGGACTTGCAGGGCCTTACGCTCGGGCTCGCCGACTATCTCTGCCGCGCGATCGGCGGAACAACGGTGTCGGCGGATGAGTGGGAAGTTCTGGACGGGATGATGGGGTCGCTCAGACATGACCGAGGGCAGGGGAGGACGCTACCGAATCTCAGATGACGACATTGAGTCGATCATCATTCCATCCCTTGGCTCGTTTCTCTTCATCCCGCCACCTGCCGCGACCGGCTTTGGCGGGATGGAGTTCATCCATTCCTATATGAGATTGCTGTCGTCTGACGAGTATCGCGACCACGCGGAGGCGAAGGATCGTCTCATCGGTCACTGTGACGCAATGGCGGTCATGAATGTGATCAGGTCGCTGAAGCGGCACTACGAATGGTTGATGACCGCCAAGATAGAAGGCGGCACGCTCGCGACGCTTTCGGAGACAAGACGCCACTGCCGGTCTTGCAGCACACGAGTCGGCGAGGTCATTGAGATTGACTACTTGCTTGCGAAGTTCCAAAGCGGAAGGCCGGAATTCCCGCATGAGATCTATGTTGAGGAATCGGCTGCATTCTGCGAAGGGCTTTACTACAGATTCAATATGCTGCTACGCCCCGGCGATGACCCGAATTTCACGAATGTCTGGAAAGGAATCTCCGATGAGTAAGTCTTATGCTGCGGCGATGATGGCGCTCTTGCTTTCCGCCTGCTCTCCGAAATGGGGCGCGGAACAAGAGTCGTTCTTTGAATGCGCAACGGCGTACGGTCACGCAGAGAATCTCCTTGTCGACGAAAAGGAAGCGATTGGACAACAAGCCGTAGAAGCTGCTCAATCGAAATGCCGCGGATTTTTGGAGAAGTACCAAGGATCAATGTACTCCAATAAGGTGTCTGAGCTATTGCCAGACATCGACTACTGGCGAGACTACTGGGACACCGCTACGTCTGTCAGAGAAATGGCAGAGATCCATCAATTTGATAAGGCGATACAGCTTCTTGAGGACAAGAAGGATCTTCTGCAAAGCACCTTCGACGCCCGAATGCACTACATCGTGTCGAGTAAGCATGAGCATGAGAAGAAAGAACACGAGCGCGAGATGATCAAAAAGGCATTGGCCGGTCCATGGTACGGGTCTTGGGTCGGGCTACCGACATGCGAGAAGTTCTCTAAGGGAAAGATCATTACACCAGAGGATGTCGCCGAGGCATATAGAAGAGGCGGTAATCCGCTGATGCAGATCGCCTACTATGACGATTATCAGGTCGCATATGGAATTTGGGGCGGTCGAGTCGTGGCAGCGATGGGGCTTGGAAAGCAGAACTGCCACAAAGCTCTTCAATACATTGGCCGAGACGGACGGATCATCTGGCCTGGCGCCTAAGGGGGCGCTGGCTACTGCGGCTGCCCCGTATTGCTGCCGCCAGACTGTACTCCTGGGTGCGTGTGGTGCATCGTGCTGATGCCGCCGGCGACCTGGTCGCCGTCTGACGTGATGGTGCCGCTGTTGGTCTGATCGCCGTTGATCGTGACGTTTCCGTTGATCGTGGTCTCGGCGTTGATCGTCATGTTTTCCGTCGTGATCTCGGTGTCTCCCTCCACCTCGATCTCCGCATTACCGCTCGTCGAAACTGACAGATTGCCGGCATGCTCGATCGTGATGTGCCCGTTCGGGTCGATGTTGATCGATGCCTTCACTTCGCCGCCGTTCGCGACCGTGAGTTGAATATGGACCTGCTTGTCCGTGTTCTTCTCTATTTTCCACAGCTTGTCGTAGTCGGTCCCTTCCAGATTCTGGTGGGCTGCGGCAGTACCGATTCGCAGGTACGTGCCGCTCGGGTGGAACAGTTCGGTGTTTCCGTCCTTGTCGATCGTCGAATAGACGTCCGATGCGTGTCGCATCACGCGTCGATTCTTCTCCTGGAACGAGATCTGATTCTCCTGCGGCAGGAGAAAGCCTACACAGATGGGCAGGCCGCGGTAGAACGCGATGACGGCCTGCATTCGCCTAGCCGAATCCTCCGGCGTGACGGTCCATCGAGTGTCGTCGTCGGGTCGGCCAATGTCTGGAAGGTCGACAGTACCGGTGTCCGCGCTTCCTGTCGGAGTCATGACCTGCACATTGCTCACGCGCTGTCCGGTCTCCGGAAGCAGCACATCGATAGAGTTGCCCTCCGGGTAGGTCGCAACCACGATCCCGATGCGAAGTCCGTTCATTGCGAGTCCGCGAGTTCTGACCAGTAAGGGGACTGCGAGCCTCCACCCTTCTGTGCTCGGTCGATGAAGCCCGTGCCGCGGTCAAACTGGACCGTGGTGGCGAACTGCTGGAGCGGCAGAAAATCGTGCGTAACCGATACGCAGTAGTAGTGCGATGTCATATTCCCATATGCGAGGCGGAGGTAGCGGCCCGCTCCGATCCGCTCATTGCCCTTGAGCCGCATCGTTCCATGCTCGAACACAACATTGTCCTTGTTCTGTTCGATCAGTTGCTGGCGTCTGGCATTTACGTGGGAAATGAACGCGGACTCATCAACATCGCGTTGTGATCCGGCCGGTGTGCCGTTGCCGTTGTACCGCTCGCTCACGTCTCCCAACTGTGTATGCCCGTCCATCTTCCTTGTGCCGTAAAGCTTTGGATTCACGTTGCCATAGTTTCGGACGAAGAACGACTCGCTTGAACCGGTATATGACATGAGTTTCGAAGGATCGTAGTTCAGGAAAAGGCGAGGGTTATCGACCCAGTAGTAGTTCGCCACATTGGCATCGGTGCGCTTCACGTCCATGGACACGATGTCGCTTCGTGTTATGTCGACGAATTGCGGCTCCTGGTCATCGCGCTGCTTGTTGATGAATGACTTGCTGTCGGCTGTCATGAACGGGTTGGGCCGATACACTACGTACGGCCCAGCATCACGATCCTCGATGTAGAGCTCGTTCCAGGGTCCGATATCACAGTGTTGAGTTAGCAGTTCATAGATGGAGCCACCCGCCCAGGGGCCGATGGCGAACGGCGTCACCATGCCGTCTGAGGCGCGGATATCCTTCGTGATCGTCTGCAGCCTGGTCTTCGCGGCGTCATTTGTGCCTTGGCCGGCCATCTCCTGAATGTATGGATTCACGATCCTGTCGAAGACTTGTCCGACGAACTGATCGACCGGCTGCGTATTGAAGTCCAGGCCGAAGCGCGCGTAGAACGGGAACGATGTGATGGCGTTGTAGCCTTCCGGCGCACTCGGAAGCATGAAGATCTGCATCATCTGCCAGATCTTTCCGTAGTCCTGCCCACGGATCGTGACTCGCCTGGCCGGCCGCCCGTTGGACTGCATGCTCTCGTTGCGCGAGACGTCAGAGACGAATCCGCGCATGACGATTGGAAGTGTAGATCCCTGCGAATACTGATACGCATTTCCAGCCATGCGAATCTCAATCAGATCCATCGGCTCGATGAGTCCATACAGCGTGTCTTGGTCCCGCCCGCTAATCTTGTCGGTCAACGTCACCGAGAAGCCGCCAGCCGGGTCGCGTATGGACTTGGTCACGCTGACGGAGCCGAACTCGCCGAGGAAGGGGGCGAGATCGATCTCTGATCGCTGGCCGGCGAAGCGCTCCGATACTGGAACGCCGCCGCTCAGGGTGGAGCGACCGACGTTCTTGAACAGCTTTACGGAAACCTGCGGGTGTCTGACCGAGACGCGCATTACTGCTGCACCACCTCAGCCTGGCCAGAGGCTGATGGCCTGCGTACGCGGACATCGCTGCGCGACTCCGACACTACGTACCCTTTGCCGTCCTCGAGCTTCACAGTCGATCGTAGGTCTACGACGACCGGCTTCTCGCCTGTGGGAGACTTTGCATCTGGTGGCAGATAAGTGACCTCACCGGACGCATCCGTCGAGGGTACGTATCCTTTGTCGACCATCGCAGCGGCCTGATTGAACCGCAGTTCGGTCTGCTTGTGCTCCGCTTCCTCCTGGCGCTTCAGTTCCTTCATGCGCAGATCGTACTGGCGTGATCCGAATTGCACTCGCCCCTCGTCTTCGTAGATCTCGTCCTGACCGGTGCGCGCAATGGCTGCTCGGATGGAGTCATAGCGATCCGAGATGGCGGCATGAGCATTGCTCCGAGCGTCTTCCACATCGGTCTTTCGAATGCTTCCGATCATCTTCGACAGACCAAACTCTCCCACGCCAAGACTGGCGAGCAGCGCATCTCGCATCGCGTTCATAGGCCCGAGGAGTGCGTCGCCGACCTTGATCTGCGTGCGCTCGATCGCGGCGAGGCTGTCACGAGTCTTCGAGCCTTCCGTTTCCACCTGATCCTTTTCTGCGGCAATTCGGATCATCGCTCTTCGAAACTCTTCGGTATCGCCCGTCGCGCGAGCAGCTGTGATTGCATCTCGTTCTTGCGGCGTAAGCGCCCCACGGCCTGTTCGACCGCCCATCTCACGGAAGATGCCAGACAATTCGTTCATGTCGCCTGCGAGTCCGATCCGAGTTAGGGTCTGCAAACCCTTCTCATTCACTTTCATCGGATCGACGCCGGAATCCCGCAGAGACTTGCTCAGCGCGCCGAACTGGCCGGATTTCCCCTGCAGGTCGTACAGCATTGCGCTCTTCTGCAGACTGCCGATGCCGAAGTAGTTGTCCAACGACTCGATCTGCATTGCCTTGCTGCCACCCAACGCGCGGATCCTGCTGATGACCGCCTCCATGTTGGTCACGTCCGCGCCTGAACCACCCGCCAACGTTGCGGCTCGATTGCCCAGCGCCTTACCGAGCGGCGTATCCGACCCGAACACTTGCCGCCGTGTACCGAACAAGCCGCCCTGAGCGAGCGCCTGCGCCTCGATCGGGTTGATGTAGCCGTAGCGACCAAATGCTGAGTACGTGAAGGCACGGCCAGCTTCGCCGGCTGCGCCCATCCGCATCATGTTGGCATTGGCCTGCATCAGCAGATTGACGGCATTCTCGCTGTCCATACCAGGCGTCTTCGAGCCGACCAAGGCAGAGTAGGAGCCCGCGAAGGCCGCAGCGTTCGGCGATGTCAGCGACATCCTGGCCGCCACGCTGGTGAAGCCCTGGATTGCCTGCATGACCTCATCGGCGCGCGCTGACATACCGGAGCGCGATACGGCTTCCGCCAGCATCGTTGCGAGTTCGCGATTACTCTTTCTGGGGTCGATATGGCGGATGCCGGCGAAATAGTTGTTCGCGACGTTCGGATCAACGCCATAAGCGCGCGCGGTGCGACCAGAGACAACGACGGAGGCGGCCAGATCCTCCTCCGACTTATCAGCGCCGCGGCTCAGCTTGTTGTAGTCCTCCATGAGTTTCGCGGCATGCTGAGAATTGACGCCGAATGACGCGCCGACATGATCACTGGCGGCCTTCAGTACTTCGAAGCTCTTGCCCAGATCACCCATCTGGCGTTTCAGTGTGTCGAGGGTGAAGGCGCGCTCCTTCGCCATCTCGTACCCTTCGTTGACCGCCTGACCCGCTTTGAGAGCGCCGAAGGCGAGCGCGCCGATGCCGGCACCCTTCAGTAGACCGAAGCCGCCACCGATAGCACCGCCTCCGCCGGAAGCGCCAGCGTACGCACCGCGCGCCGCATAGCTTGCAATCGTGCCGAACCCGCCGCCAACGCCGCCGGCAAAGTTCCGAGCGACGTCGAAGACATCAGGATCCTGCGCATAGCGACCGCGACGAGCGCGTGGTCCGGTCCCTGACGGCGCGGAGGACGCCGACGAAGGCGCTGAAGACTGCGGTGCCGACGGTGCAATGATCTGACCGACGACATTCTGAGCGGACCCCATGCCGGTGCGGCGCTGGAAGTCCTTCACCATCTGCTCGACCTTACGCAGGTCGCGCTCGATGCCCTTCAGGTCGATCTCGACCGGCTTCCACTTGACCTTGGCGTGTTGCTTCTCGACCGTCTTGCCGAGGTCTTCAACCTGCTTCTGGACCGGTTTGACGTTCGCGCCTACATTGATCTTGACGTCCGTCACGTCTTCACCTCTTCCCAAGCATCCGGATCATTCTCGTCGGCTCTTGCCTGTGCTTCGATCGCCGTCAGTTCGGCGGCCAGATCAAAGGAATCGTCTTCAACCTCGTCTGCCTTGTTCTCCGTGTAGTAGTGCGCCCAGTAATCGGTGATGATTTCTTCACGCGTCGCAGATAGGTAGCGCGCGTCTGTCGGCGGCAGGTTGTAGCGCCGACGGAAGGCCATCTCATACGTGTGCGCCAGCTCCTTCCCCTGTCGCTTGCATCTCTGGTGCAGGTTTTGGCCGAAAAGACGACTCCTTGGCGCTGAGCGCCATGTAGATCTTGAGGATCTTGTCGTCCCATTCCTCGTCGACGATCGGGTCAAGCCCCTGAAAATCGAAGTCGGCCGGCTGCGACACAACAAGGACACTGATCGTTGCGAACCCGAGCGCAGACAGGTCGGCTACATGGCCGTTCTCGTCGGTGTTGTTGTTCGTCAGCGCGCCATACTCGCCACGAATGCGGTACGTATCACGTATCGATCGGCGAGCAAAAATGAAGCGGCCAATTCCTTCGACGTCGACGTCGAAATCCGTCTTGCTGGGTACACGAGCCATTGGCTCCTCCTGTCAGATGAAAAGAGACCCGCTCGCGCGGGTCTGAAAGCGCCTGAGCCCGCATGAGCCCTGGCGCTGGGGGATGCTTTAGACGCCGACGCCGATACCGGTGACGTCGAGCGCGTTGAACGTGCCCGACTGCATCACGATCGCGTGCTTCGTCACGTCCAGGTCGCCGCTCGCGTACGAGCAGCCCAAGTACTTGCGCAGCAAGCTGCCGTCGTCCTTCGAGAAGACCTCGATATCGAACACGATGCCCTGAAGCGCGCCATCGCCATTCTCGACCGCGATGCCGAGATCGAGCATCGCTTTTCGTTTCAGGACCATGGCAGACACGCTGAGGCTGTGCCGCGCCATGCTCGGCACATACTCGGCGACGTGGATATCGCCGATGCCAGAGGCAGGCTCCGGACCATAGTCGTCGTTCATGCGAACGCTCTGCACCAGGCCGATCTGCTTGCCGTCGAACGACACGACGATGCGATTGCCGCTGAGAACGTTCTGATTACGCGAAGCCATGTGCTACTCCTTCAAGCCGCAACAGAGCCGCTGAACGGCACTGCAAAAATTGTGATCGGGATGTAGTTGACCGGGATGACCGGCGAGCACTGGAATTCGACCCGCAGAACGTCGCCATCGATCGAGGCGTTGATGTTCTTGTAGGCGGGATTCTGTGCGTTGCCGACGATCACGCCGGGGCCTTGCGGCTCGGGACGCGCCAGTTCGCGCAGCGTGGAGTCCGTGATGCTGGCCGCGCGTGAGAGCGTGGTCTGAGACGATTTCTCGCCGCGAAGCACATCCAGTGCCAGGCGCACACTGCGCGAGACGAAGTCGACCGCAGCGCCGACCGACACTTCGACGCGGTTGTAGTTCGTGTTCGTCAGCCAAGTGCTGATTGATTTGACGACCTTGTAGCCGTTTGGAGTGTTCTCGACGCACATGACGCCGCCCTGAATCAGCACGTCCGTGTCCGTCGGGTTGCGCAAATTGCGCTCGAGACCGCGAGCCTTGATCGACTTGTTGGTGAGTGCCGTCCCGGGATTCACACCGCTGAACGCGCCGGCGAGAAGGGCGGCGAGAATATAGGGCGGGTACAGCACGAGTGCGCCCTGCGCATCATAGTCGTAGAACCCGATATGCACCAGCGAGGTCCGGTCGCTGTTCAGTGCCTTCGCAGCGCTGATCGCGGCAGAGTCCGTCGTTCCGATCTGCGTGCCGACGATACCGCGGCGCTCAGAGCGTGCGACCGTCGACATGAACGCGCAGTGCGCATCATTCATGGCGTGGATCGAAGGTTCCGGCGTTACCGGGCATACCCACTGCACGCCCTCTGCCTGGAGCGTCGTGTACGCGTTGCTCCAGTCCTGATTGGTGATGACGCCGTTGGTGCCGCCGGTCAGATATGTGAAGCCGATGTTGGCGGGCGCGGCGCCGGCATCCGCGGCTCGAGTCGCGTTCAGGTAGCCTTCCGCGTTGTTGTTGATCCAGTCGATCACCGCCTGGAGATCGGCGCGAGCCGTGTACGCGGACGTCTTCACATCGACCGCAGACACATAGTCTAGGCCGTTGAGAGAGATGCGTTCCGCGTTGCCTTCGAGCACAGCGGCGGCGAATCCGCCGACCGAGTTGATACGGTCGGCCAACTGCTGGATCGTGCGATACACGCTCAGGTCGATCGATGCCACGGTGGAGCCGGACGGCGCCTGCAGGGTGACGATCGTTCCAGTGATGGACATGGTCGCCGTCAATTGCGGTCCCGTGTATTGCACCTGGAACGCATTGCGGGCGATGTTGTCCTGCGTGTAGTACTCGTCGCCGAGTTGAGTCGTGATCTTCTTGCCGGCAGTGCTGCCAGACTCAACTTTCACCTTGATCTGGTTCGTATAGGCGCCGTAGTCCGTGCTCTGAAGTGAGATCACATCGTTGGAAGAGCCATCCTTGAGATTCAACGACGCGCGCGCAGCCGGATTGACGCGGACCACAACGACCGTGGATGGACCATCAGTCTGCGAGGACGGATCGAACGCTTTCTGAACCGCGTTGAGCAGTTCACCGGAACGCAGAACCGCCTGGGCCTCCGACGGACTGCCAAACCGCAGCGCCTTATTCGGCTCGCCGCCTTCCGACGCGCCGATCAGCGCGACAACATTGCCGACGGAGAGGTTCTGATTCGCCAAGGCCGAATCATCGACGGTCGACATCGTCGTCGGCGAGACATACAGGCGACCGTTGAAAAATACGCTCATTGATGCGACCTCAGACTGGCTTGTTTACGAACTCAGCGAACCGAGCCGAGAAGGCGCTGCTCGAATCCTTGACGCGACCAGCAGCTGTCTCGGACGCGTGGAACGCACCGATCAGTTCGACGCGGCGGTCGCTCTGGCTGAGATGGATGCAGAACTCCGAAAGCGTGGTCTCGGACATTTCTGGCAGCGGGGAGGCGGAGGTCTTTGCCATGGATCGATTCCTAAAGAGTGGTACGCACGACGGTATTGACGTCGGTGATGCTTCCGACCTTGCTGCTCACGATTGCTGGTGCCAGGCAGGTGATCGTGCAAACCGCCTGATGCACCGGAGCGCTGTACGACTCCATGTCGTCCAGGTCCTGGAAAGACACTTCGATTTCAGACATGGAATTGCCTTCGAAGACCGGCAGATTGCCGATCACGATGCGGCGGATGGATTTGCGCAGCGCAATGCGTTCATCCGGATTGATGGTCCAGCCGATGACGGTGAGCTGCGTACGCGCCAGCCAGCCTTCCGACTCGGTCCACTCGCCGTTGTCATCCTCGTCCGGATCAACGATCTCGCCGAGCCCACGACCCGATGGGGATTCCTGTTGCAGGTGAACTGTGACGACGGGCCATTGCGTGTCTTCGAACACCGGAGGGGCGGTGAGAACTGGGATCTGATTGTCGGCATGGACGAGATCACCGCGCGCACACTCGACTGCGAGTCCATCCTCAAGGCGGGAGCGGACCACGCTGTGCGGGTCTACGCTGCGATCGAAGTAGGAGGCCTGTGGGGTGCCTGCACCGGTATCGGTGATGCTCCATTCACCATGCCGATACTCGAACAGCCGGTAGTAGTAGGCGCGGCCATTGACGAGCGCCGTGTCATCCATGACGAAAATTGCGGCGTTGCCGACGCCTTCGGACACAACGAATGCCGACTCGTCGTCCCAGCCCGTGAACTGGTCATCTTCGCGCCGGAGAAGCCGGTATCGGGCCGCACTCAAAGGAATGCGCAGTCGCATTCTCAGCGCATTCCCGATCGGCAGCGGTGACACAGCCAAAGTCATGCCATGAAGCTAGCGTCACGACGGATGGGGCGTGACGCCACAATCAAGCGATGGCGGAATACACGATATCGGTCGACCTAAGCGCCGTTGCGGTCGAGGCGGGGGACATTGTCAATGAGCAGGTGTTCCCACTCCTGGCGCAGGCTGTCCGCGCCGTCGCCCAGAAGGCTCAGGAGAACTGGGTCGACGGCATCTACGACGCCAAGCTGTGGAGCGGCGAGAAGGATGCCTACGCGGCCAGCGTGAAATGGAAGGAAACCGGCGCATTCACCGCGACGGTCTGGTCAGACTACAAGCACGCGAGCGAGATCGAGTCCGGCAGGCCGGCGCGCGACCTGAAGAAGTACCTGGACACCAGCGCCAAGGTACGGCGGTCGGAGAAGGGCAGGCGGTATCTCATCATCCCGTTTCGGCACGGCACGCCAGGCGCCCATGCGCACGCGAAACCGATGCCGAAGGATGTCTATGAGATCGCGCGCACGTTGCGCCCGTCGAGGGTCACTGGCAGCGGCCAGCGCATCTCTGGACTGCTCGCGTCGGACATCAAGACGCGCGGGCCGCTGATGGTCGCGCAGAACCTCTACCGATGGGGCGAGCACTTGCCGGAAGGCCACGGGGTGCGACTTCGATCACATCACAAGACGGACCAGTACGCCGGCATGTACCGGTTCAACGCGACCACGCCCGGCGGGCGCCGCTACTCGACGTATCTGACCTTCCGAGTCATGGCAGAAGGCCAGAGCGGGTGGGTGATTCCGCCGAAAGCGGGACTGCTCATCGCCCAGAGCGTCGCGACGAACCTACAGCCGCTCGCGGAGAAAGCGTTCGGCGAAGCGATGCGACGCTCGGTCTAGCGACCCATCAGATCGAACAACCGAAGCACGACCTTCCGCGGAAGACGCGCGCCGTGATGCATGGCGCGATCCTGAGTGAACGGCCCCCAGCAGAAATACTCCTTCAGCCGCGTTCCGCTCACCGTGTACATGGATCCGGCAGGTGGCGCCGAAATATCCGGCTCCCAGGTAAGTTGACCGTCGGAACTGAACATCGGTACCGCGCCTTCCACGATCGCGCCTGACTGATTGAGCCAGAAGCACCGATTGATGGTCAGGATCGCGCCAGACAGCCGATCCTTGCCGCGCGTGAGCGGAATTGAGAACGGATCGCTGCTATTGAGCATGACGACGCGATCGAACTGCCCCATCTCATACATGGGACTGTCGCTCGGCAGTGAGATTACGACGTCGCCACTCTGCCAGAGACCGAACTGCGCCCACTGCTGCTGCGCCTTCTGGCCGGCCGCTGCCGCAGATGCGCGCACCGCGCTGCCCCAAAGCCAAGAGCGGCCACCGCACTGCGGACACGTCTTCTTCGCCGCGCCCGAGTTCGGATCTCGGCAGGGGCATGCATAGGCGCGGCGCCACATGAAGTCCTGTCCGAGATGGTGCAGGTGGCGATTGAAGGCGGCAGGATTCAGCTGCACGGCGACACCAGCGGCCCGCAGTCATCGGTGCCGAACCGCTTCTCCATCGGCTCGCCGACTGGCTCGTACCAACCATTGCCGAGGTATCGCATCTGTCGACCGTTCAGTACGACGATGTCGCCGACCTGTATGCGCACTTCGTCTTCCATCATGCCCCCAGCACCGTCGTGCGAATGCCATGGATAGCCGTCATCAGGCCGCCATTCGAGCCCTTCGGACCGTTCAGAATCGTCTCGATCGTGTCGCGATATTTCTCCATGTCGGCGCTCATGGATTGCGACAGGCCATCCGCACTGATCGAACCAGACTGCGGCAAGAATCCATCTTCGATGATCTTCAGAACGGCCATCTTCTTCACGGCATCGATCAGATCCGGGTAGGTCTGTTCTACATTCGATAGACCTGCGACGTACGTCACCTCGATCGCGAACGGGATCGTTCGACCACCGCCGAGGGCCTGGAGCATGAAGGCGCCCAGCGGCGCGGCAAACGACGAACTCGCTGGCACGAACCGCATGTGCCCGTACTTCTTGTCCATGCGCAGCCAGTCGAGCGGGAATTCGTACACGCTGTTGTCCGGTCGCGGATACACGAATTCGACCTTCGACACGCTGATGATCGGCTTCTGGCGGGTCACGATGTAACCCCACTTCTCGCCGCGGAAGAACTCAGGATCGTAGTCGTACCCTGGATCTACGGCCCACGGCATGCCGTCGAGCGCATCGATCTGCTGCTGGGATGGATCGTTCGGGAAGAACTGGGTGGGGCAGAGCGGCACTCGCAACTCGTGAGAGATCGAAGCCTCAGCGGCCAAGATCTTCTGCCAGAGGAAGTCATCGCTCAGCGTCAGTCCGGCGAAGAATGACTGCGCCATGATGGCGAGCTGATCCCGCCGGATCTCGTCGATGACGAAATCTCTGACGAACAACGCTGAATGCGTCGGAACGTCGGCGGCTTCGACGGTCAGCTTGAACCGCTTCAGGAAGCCGGGTCCGGTGACGACCAGCATCACGGCCGCATCTACCAGGGATCCGGTCGTTCCATCGTCGATCGAAACAGCGACGACACCTTGCGCCCAATTCGCACCGACCGCGCCGGCCTGAGCCGGGACTGGATTGAACAGCGCGGTGCGACCGTCCGCCGTGAATAGCTGGGTTTCCACGGCAGCGCTTGATGCGATGGGTAGCGCGACGCCGTCCGTCATGATGGTGACGGTGAACTTCGCTACCTGCCCTTTGATGATCGTGGTCATTCTTGGTCCCAGAAATAGAAAGCCGCCGCACGGTACTAGCCCGAGCGGCGGCCTCGAGCCGCAGGAGCGGGAACGTGACTACCGACTGTTGATATCGCGAAGCGCGGCGATACCGTTGCCGGTAAGACCAGGAGGAATGCCGCTGCTGTCGTAGTAGGTCACCGTCAGCGATCCGGTATCAAGCGGCGTAGTTCCACCCACGAAATTCGAGCCTGTCGCGTTGTCCACCACGATGAAACCGATCAGCGCCCTATCGAGCGGAGTCGTCGGCAGGAGCGCAATGGCCGCAGCATGAGTCGCAGCGTTGGCCGTCTTGGCGCTGGTCGTCAGCGTACCTGCCGCATCGACGTAGAAAGCCCATGCCGCGCTGTTCGCGTTCGCGAGAGTTCCGGCGAGCGCCGCCATATCGGTGTTGGCCGCCTTACGCACGATCGTGCCGTTGACGACTGCGGCGAACGCCGAGCCCGCCTTGACGATTGCCGAACTGCCGGCCTTGATCACGAGTCCGGCCTTCGACAGCACGACGCTGTTCAGCCGGGCCACCAGGTAGTTCCAGCCGGTCAGCAACTCATTGGCCAGAGTACCGAGCTGCGCATGACTCGCCGCTGGCGACATGCGATTCAGTTCATCAACGTTGTTTCCGGTTCCCAGTGGCATGACCTATCTCCGAGGATGTGTGATCGAGAGCGACTGCTACTTCTTGCCGTCGCCAGTATTCTCGCCGCCATTGCCGGCAGCCTTCGCTGCTTCCTCTGCCGCGGCGTCTTCGGCCTTCTTGATCTCGTCGGCAAGGCGCTTCGCGCCCCAACGGCTGTCGAACTGGATGTTCAGCGCAGCCGCCTTGGCGCGCAGTTCATCGCGTTCATCGGGCTCGCCCGCATCCGACAGCTCGTAACCGTCGATCGAACAGAAGCGCTTCGCCTGTTCGTCGTTGATCTCTTCCGAGACCATCCCGCTCTTGTGCGAGACGAACCGAACGCCGTCGATCAGTTCAGACGCATTCGGCAGCCTGCAAAGTACCTTTGGCATGATGTCCTCCTTATTGCTTAGGGGAGAGGCCTCGCGGCCCCTCCCGTTACTGTTGACGTGCTCTCAGATCAGCCGAACGGCTTCCACTTCGCGGTCGCCGGCAGGATGTTCTTGATGACGACCTGCTGACGACGCTTCGTGATGCGCAGGTAACCGAACAGCAACTGCGCCCAGGGGATGACGGCCGACACGGTCGGATAGAGCGGGAACTTCATCATCGGCAGCAGCTGACGCCAGTTGATTGCGCCGTAGCCCGAGGCCATGTTCAGCACATAGGCCTTCGTGGTGCCCGGGATGTCACGGTTCAGATCCACGAACGGCGTGGTGCCGCCGGCTTTCGCGACGCGACCGATCAGACGGAAGTCCGACACAGCATTCGTGCCGTTCTTGCGCGAACGGTACACAGCGTAGCCGGTCTCCTGCCCGCCACCAGATGCGGTGATGGTCAGCGTCACTTTCTCGCCGGCCGCAACCGCCTGCTGCGAGGAGATCACGCCATCAGACTGACCGTTGGCGTTGAGACCCGTCACCAGGTAGTAGTAGTTGCCGGCGTGGCCAGCCTCGAACATCGAAGCCGCATCGCTGGTCGCGGCAGGCGACACGGTCGGCTTCATACCGGTGTTGGCCGTCGCGACGCTCGGATACAGCGACTGGAACGGGACGAGCTGGTCGGGATCGCGCACGAACACGTCCGGCACCGTCTTGATGTTGCCGTGCGAGGTACGGATACCGACGACCGGCGCACCGATCTGGATACCGCCGCCAGGCACGTCCGGCAGCGGAACGCGGAAGGCCGGGTCGAGACCGGTGTCGAAGTCCGCCTGCGTGAGGTTACTCATGAACAGGTGCGTCGGCACGCCAAAGTTGCCGTAGCCGGCAATCTGCGCAGCCGCCTGATTCACGAGGTTCACACTCGCCAGCGATGCGGCGCGCGCATCCATCACGTTCGCACCATCGACCTGACCGGCGGTAACGCCTGCCTGGATCTGCGCGAAGATGCCGTCGAACTCGGTCGGGACCACCGTCGAGTCGCCTTCGAAGGACAGGAACTCTGCGTCGGTCAGCAGCTGGATGGCGCCGTTCTGCGCTTCCGCCGCTTCCGCGCTGACGATGTTGTTGCCCAGCGTGCTGACGAAGCTGACCTGACGACGGGTCATCAGGTACTTCACCAAGCCGACACGGCGGTTGTACTGACCGGTCTGCTCGGCAATCGTGCCGGTTTCCGTGTTGGTCGAACCGCCCAGGAAGCCGCCGATGCCCGACTGCTCGGTCCATTCGTCGACCGTTGCGCCGGCATTGGCCTTCGCGAGTTCATTGAACAGCTTGAAGTGCTTGTTCTCCTGAATCGTCGCGTACATGGTCTTGTCCAGCGACTGAATGCGGAACGCGCCGCCGCCGCTCAACTGAGCCACGTCGGTGCCGTAGCCGGCAGTCAGTGCCTTTTGCAGCGCTTCGAGATCCGACACGGCCATTTCGCCGGTCGTCGACATCCCGCTCGCCAGTTCTGGGAAATTGATTTGGGGAAGCATTCTCTAATCCCTCAAGGATGGAAAGTGAAACGGGACGTCAGTTACGACAGGACTTTGGAAACGATCTGTTCCGGCACCTGCGTGCCGCGGTTGATGTAGCCCTCGGCCAGCGAGAGTTCGTGGCCGCTGATCTTTCCGGCGCTGTGCGCGCTCATCGCCTTCACCAGGAACTCCTGGGGCGTGACGCCTTCCGGTTCATCCTTCTTGCCAGCGGCCGAACTGGACTTGGCCAACACCGTGACCGTGGTCTTGCGTCCGCGGCCTTCGCCGCCGAGCTTCGAGACCTGGTCCTGCAGCGACTTGATCAATTCGCCCTGGTCGGCGATTGCCTTGGCCTGAGACTTCAGCAGTGCGACGCTGGTCCCGAGCGCCTTCAGCATCGACACCTCGCTCTTGTCGAGGCGATCGGTGAGCGCCTTCACGAGTTCCGTGCCGTCCTCGGCCTCGATCTCGGTGCCGTCTTCCAGCTTGATCTTGAAGGACT
>OEIU01000513.1_pt1 | contig 35367 bp, 37 predicted proteins | sample 1539221 | NCBI WGS metagenome assembly OEIU01 (sample SAMN03792071, study PRJEB22550) | activated sludge metagenome | feature: wastewater treatment plant; material: activated sludge; isolation source: Wastewater treatment plant of a petroleum refinery complex | place: Argentina: Zarate | collected...
CCGTTGTACGTCGACCACAGGTAGATGCCGATGATGACGACCAGCAGGACGATGATGCCAATGACGATCCAGAGTGAATCCATTGCTGAAAGCTCCTTAGGTGCGCTCTGCGGTGCACAGTGCTCGCCGACGGCGTGCTGTGCTGCAGTCCACTATAACCAAACCTTCCTGCACTCTCACCGAGAAATCATCACGCGATCAGCCCACTCACGACGGGGGTTCAGGAACGGACCTCCCCGCCGCTACACCTCTACCGTGGGCATCCGTCGAAAGTCGTCTAGCCTGTCGATATGGCACGGGTTGCTGACGGTGAGACTGCGCCCCGCCCGCGAGGGCGGCGCCGCACCGGGGACGCGGATGCGCGGGCCCAGATTCTCGAGGCAGCGTCGAAGGAGTTTCTCGAAAAGGGCTACGACGCGACGTCGCTGCGTGCGATTGCCCGGCGAGCAGACGTCGATCCTGCCCTGGTACACCACTATTTCAGCGAAAAGCCGGAACTTTTTGCCGCGTCCGTGAGTTCGCCCATGCGGCCGGACCTCATCGTCAAAGAGGTCTTGCGTGGTCCGCGGGACCAGATGGGCGTGAACCTTGTCATCGTCGTTCTCACGCAAATGGAGTCCGGCAAGTCCGCCGAACGGATCATCAGCCTCATCCGCACCGCACTTGGCCACGACTTCGCCGCAACAATGCTGCGACAGTTCATCACGCGCGAAGTTCTGAAGAAAGTCGCCGCCGAGCTCGGCGTCGATGACGGCGAGCTGCGGGCAGGCGCAGTTGCATCGCAGATCGTTGGACTCTTCATGGTGCGGTACGGCGTGCGTGTGGAACCACTCGCCAGTGCCTCCATCGATGAGGTCGCTCGTCGCATTGGCCCGGTGATTCAGTGGCACCTGACGGGCTACCCCTCTCCTCTTGACAGCGGGGTTACTCCCCCCGAATAATTCATCACATGGTGAATTATGCGATTCATACTGAGGACCTTCGCGTCCGCAGGGGCAAACGTGAGGTCCTGCACGGCATTACCGTCGATGTCCCGCAAGGATCACTCGTCGGCCTTCTCGGGCCGAGCGGATCCGGCAAGACCACGCTCATGCGAGCGATCGTGGGGGTGCAACGCAACGTCACCGGCGTGGTGAACGTCCTCGGCCACGCGGCGGGAAGCGCCATCCTGCGCCGCCAGGTGGGCTACGTGACGCAGGATGCGAGCGTCTACGGTGACCTGACCGTTCGCCAGAACCTGAACTATTTCGCATCCATGCTGCGAGCTGGTCGTGCCGACATCGAGCGGGTGCTTGAGTCGACGGATCTCGCCGAGCAGGCAAACCAAATGGTTGACTCGCTGTCCGGCGGCCAGCTCAGTCGGGCCTCGCTTGCCGTGGCGCTGCTCGGTTCTCCCGAACTTCTCGTGCTCGACGAACCCACGGTCGGACTCGATCCCGTGCTCCGCATGGAACTGTGGGGGTTGTTCCGTCGACTCGCCGAATCGGGAACGACGCTGCTCGTCTCCAGCCACGTCATGGATGAGGCCACCCGGTGCGATCGGCTGTTGCTCCTCAGGGACGGCGAGATCCTCGCCGACGAAACTCCGGCCGGCCTTCTCGAACGCACGGGCGCCGCCGACGCGGACGCCGCATTTCTCGCTCTCATCCGGCACCGACCGAAACATCTCGGCACCGAATTCGACGGGGAGGCGGCGTCATGAGCGTGCGCCTCACCTTCGCCGCCGCCGGGCGGGTTCTCACGCAGATCCGCCACGACCCTCGCACGATCGGGTTGCTGCTCATCGTGCCGAGCCTCCTGATCGGACTTCTGGCCTGGATTTATGTGGACACCCCCGTGTTCAACCAGGTCGGCCCCGCAGTGCTCGCGCTGTTCCCGTTCACCATCATGTTTGTCGTCACGAGCATGACGACACTTCGGGAACGCCGCACCGGAACGCTCGAGCGGCAACTCACCCTTCCCATCGGCAAGCTCGACATCATCATGGGCTATGCGCTCGCGTTCGGGCTGCTGGCCGTGTTTCAGGCCGGAATCGCCGTCGGATTCTCGGTGTGGCTGTTCGGGCTGGACATCAGCGGTTCGGTCTGGTGGCTTCTCGCCATTGCCGTCGCGGATGCCGTGCTGGGGACGGCGCTCGGCTTGCTCGCCAGCGCGTTCGCCAACACGGAGTTTCAGGTGGCGCAGTTCATGCCGGCGTTCGTATTCCCGCAAATGCTGCTCGGCGGGTTGCTCCTGCCGCGCGACCAGATGCCGGATGTGCTGTATGCGATTTCCGACTGGCTGCCGCTTTCGCACGCCATCGATGCGCTCAACGCCGTGGCGCGGAATGACCAGGATGATGCCTATCTCCTGGTGAAACTGCTCATCATCGTGGCGTTCATCGTCGGCGCGATCGTACTCGGGTCGGTGACCCTGAAACGCCGAACGCCTTAATTGGGTTCTCGGGTTCGGTCGTTGCGGGTCCAGCGGATGGCCGCAATCAGGCCGCCCAGCACGGCACCGATCGCCAGGGCGATCAGGGTCTCTGCGAGCGCGCTTCCGGCGACCGCGGTGAAGTCGGCGGCGAGCACGGGACCGCGCAGCGCATCCGCCAGTTGGAGGATTACGGTGACGACGCCGGCAAAACCAACGCCGACCGCAACAGTGACCAGCACCTCGCGCAACGGCAGCGACTTTTCAGCCAGCAATCGCACCACCACGCTCGGAGCGGCCGCCAGCAACATCGGCGAAAAATGGTATGTCGTGGTCGGGTTCACGAGTGCCAGCACAAGCCACAACCCGGCGACGCCGGCGGCGACCCAAACCCCAATCGCGAGCATCTGCCCGAAAGAACGCGGCGGCTTCCCCTGAACGGCGGATCTCACCGAGTCGGCGGGCGCGTTCATGCGCCGTGCGCAGAGCCTGCCGCGGCGCCCATGAGTTCGGTGGTGATGTTGATTTCCGAGTGGAGCGTGCGGTGCACCGGGCACCGGTCGGCGATCTCCATAAGCCTCGTCTTCTGTTCGTCGGTGAGCTCTCCGGTCAGCGTGATCCACCGCTCGATGTGGTCGACGTGGCCAGTCTGCGTCTCGCAGTTTTCGCAGTCCTCGGCGTGAATGCGCGAGTGGCCGAGTTCCACCTTGACCCTCTCCAGCGGGATGCTTTTCCGCTTCGCGTACATCCGCAACGTCATCGACGTGCACGCGCCGAGGCCCGCGAGAAGGAATTCGTACGGGGCCAGACCCGTGTCCGTGCCCATGGGTATCGGTTCATCCGCCAACAGCGTGTGCTGGCCGGACGTGACGCGCTGTTGGAAATCGCCGTTTCCGGTTTCCTCCACGATGACGATGCCCGGGTATCGCTCGACATCCATGGTCGGCTGTGCGGAATTGGTTGCTCCCATCCCGGATGCGGGGGCAGCGGTGTGCGCTGTCGCATCCTGCGCGTACCGGCCCGCCCAGGCGCTGATGATGGCGGCCGCGAACTCGGAGTCGCCGCGCCGGGTGAGCAGGTGGTCGGCGCCGTCCAGCGCGACAAACGATTTGGGGTGTTTGGCCTGGTCGAAAATTGCGCGCGCATCGTCAATCGGCACGGTCGCGTCCACCGGGGAATGCATCACCAGGAGAGGAACGCCGAGGTCCCGGATGCGCTCGGTCTGCGGCTGCTCGGCGACATCGTCCAGGAACTGCTCCTTCACGGTGAACGTGCTGCCGCCCAGGTGCACCTGGGCGAAACCCTGCTCCCTGATCGTCGCGAGGTCGTCCTTGATCAGATTCACGACGTGCCCGGGGTCGGACGGCGCGGCGATGGTGGCGACCGCCCGAACCTCCGGAATCCGGTGGGTCGCCGCGAGGACGGCGGCGCCGCCCAGCGAGTGGCCGATGAGGATGCCGGGAGCCCGGTATTCGGTGCGCAGGAAGTCGGCGGCGTTCACGAGGTCATCGATGTTGGAGCTGAAGTTCGTGTTGCTGAAATCACCGTCGGACTGGCCGAGCCCGGTGAAGTCGAAGCGCAGCACGGCGATGCCGGATTCGGCGAGCGCCTTCGCGATGCGCGATGCGGCGAACACGTCCTTGCTGCAGCTAAAGCAGTGGGCGAAGATCGCGAACGCGCGCGGTGTGCCGCCCGGGAGTTCCAGCCGAGCGGAAAGGTTCGCCCCGTGGGCTCCCGGGAACTCGACCCGGAGCGACGCTGGCCTGTTGTCGGTTGGCTGATCCATGAGCTCCTCCTTGTCGGGGCGGGAATCCCCGACCTTTCGCTCAACGCTACGGGGAAGCGCTCATGGATTCTGCAATCTGGGTCACACGTCAGGGTGTGGGGCGAGCGGCAAGCACAGCCTGCAGCCAGCGGTAAGAGTCCTTCGGGGTTCGCTTCAGGGTGTCGAAGTCCACGTGCACGAGGCCGAACCGCTGACTGAAGCCTGCGGCCCACTCCCAGTTGTCGAGCAGCGACCACACGAAGTAGCCGCGCACGTCGATGCCGGGCGCCCCGTCGAGCGCCATTGCGAGATGCTCGGCGAGGTAGTCGATCCGGCGCGCGTCGTGGAACTGGCCGGACGCGGCAGGAGCATCCGGGAAGCTCACCCCGCCTTCCGTGATGTACACCGGCGGGAGGGCCTCGCCGTAGCGCTCCGCGATTTCGCCGAGGGCGACGCCGAAGTACTCGGGTGCGACGGGCCAGCCGAACCCGGTCTTCGCGAATTCGGGAAACTCGACGAGGGAAAACGGGACGTCCTTCATGCGCGCGGCCTCACCATCCGGCGTATCGCCCACCTTCGGCGATCCTGCCTTGATGCGCGTCGGCATGTAGTAGTTGAGCCCGTAAAAGTCCAGAGGCTGGTGGATCGTCGCCAAATCCTCCGAATCAACTTCGGTGAGCGCGCGGAACAGGCGGCCGGACCCGAACGGCGGCTTCGGGTACCTGCCGAGCAGCACGGGGTCCGCGAAGATCCGGTTGTGCACGGTGTCGAAAACGCTCGCAAAGTAGCGGTCAGTCATGCGGTCCCTGGCTGGCACAACGGGCGAGTGCACGTTCGTCATGCCGATATCGCCCGTCACCCCGACTGCGCGCAGCGCCTGCACGGCGTACCCGTGGCCGAGCAGCTGGTGGTGGGCGGCAGGCAGCGCGTCGAACAGCAGCTCCTCGCCCGGCGCGTGGATGCCGAGGGCGTACCCGTTGAGCGTGACCGTCGTCGGCTCGTTGATCGTGACCCACGTGTCCACGCGGTCGCCGAATGCTTCGGCAGCGAGCATCGCGTAGTCGCCAAGCCGTTTCGCCGTGTCGCGGGAGAGCCATCCGCCAGCTTTCTGGAGCTCTTCGGGCGTGTCCCAGTGGTAGAGCGTGACCATGGGCCGGATGCCCGCCGCGAGCAGTTCGTCGAGCAGGCGATCATAGAACGCGATCCCCTCGCGGTTCGCTCCGCCCTTTCCGCCCGGCTGGATGCGCGGCCACGACAGGGACAACCGGTACGAGTCGAGCCCCAGGCCCTTCATGAGCGCAACGTCTTCGCGGTACCGGTGGTAGTGGTCGTCGGCGATCGCCGCGGTGCTGCCGTCGAGGATGCGGCCTGGTTCGGCCATGAACGTGTCCCAGGCGGACTCGCCGCGCCCGCCCTCGCGCACAGCACCCTCGATCTGGAATGCCGCAGTGGCGGCACCGAGGGTGAAACCGGGCGGGATGCGCCGGGCGAACGTCGGGGGCTCGAGTTCCTCGTCGATCATGTCCCGAGCACTCGTTCCAGGTAGGGGTTCGCGAAGACGCGTTCGGGGTCGAGCCGATCGCGCACGGCGAGGAAATCGTCGAAGCGGGGGTAGCTCGCGGCGAGCGCCGCCGCATCCTGCGTGTGGATCTTGCCCCAGTGCGGGCGGCCATCGAACCCGCGCAGGATCTCCTCGACCGCGTGGAAGTATTCGAGATGGTTTTCCCGCCAGTACCGGTGCACGGCGATGTACCCGGTGCTGCGCCCGGTCGCGGTGGAAAGCCACAGGTCGTCGGCCGCGGCAGCGCGGACCTCAATCGGGAACGAGATGTTCCATCCGCGGTCCTGAATGAGCGAGCGGATGCTGCGCACGGCATCCGGCACCGTCTCGCGCGGGATCGCGTACTCCATTTCGCGGAACCGCACGGTGCGCTTCGTCGTGAACACGGAGGTGGACACGTCTGTGAACTCGCGGTTGCCGCTCAGCGAGCTCGCGAGCCGATTGATCCCGGGAACCGACGGAGGAAGAACCTTGCCGGTCGCACAGGTCGCCCGGAACAGGCCGTTGGCCATGAGAGAGTCGTCGAACCATCGTTTGACCGGGCCGAGCGGGTGCAGTTCCGCATCGGCGGGGAGCCGCGTGTTCGTCTTCGTGAGCACAGTGTCGGTGTGCGGGAACCAGTAGAACTCGAAGTGGTCGCTCGCGTCCACGCGATCCTGAAACTCGTCGAGCACCGTCTCGTACGGTTCGGGGCGCTCCACCGCGTGCAGGGCGAACGCCGGCGTGCACTGCACGGTCACATCCACGAGGATGCCGAGGGCACCGAGCCCCAAACGCGCGGCGGGCAGCAGCTCAGCGTTCTCGGATTCGCTCACCCGCAGGATGCCGCCGTCAGCGGTGACGAGCGTGAGCGCCACGAGCTGGGCGGCAAGTCCACGGTATGCGCCGCCCGTTCCATGGGTGCCCGTCGAGGTGGCTCCGGCGATGGTCTGCTGGTCGATATCGCCGAGGTTCTCCATTGCGAGGCCGTGCGGGCCAAGAAGTGCCGGCAATTGGTACAGGTTCGTTCCGGCGCCCAGCGTGACCTGACGACGCTTCGCGTCCACATCGTGCAGTCCGTCGAGACCGGCGAGATCCACGAGCACCCCCGGCCCCGCGGCGATCGCCGTGAAACTGTGCCCGGCACCGACCGCCTTGACCGGCAGTCCTCGATCCCGGGCCTCGCGCACGACCGCGACGACCTCGTCCACGCTCGTCGGCCGCGCCGCGAATGCGGGCTGGGCGGACTCCACGCGACCCCAGTTCTGCCACCGATGCCCTGGGCGCAGCACCGCGCCCGTGTTGATCCTGCTCACAGCCATGCCTTCCCTTCTCCCCGATAGGTGGGGAGCACATCAATGATGCGGTCACCGTCGATGAGCGCCAATTCGCCCAGGTGTTCGGCGAGTTCGCCGGCCTTCGTGTGGCGGAACCAGACACGGTCCCCCACCTCCAGCGCGAATGCCCGGGTGAGCGGAGTCTGAACCTCGCCCGCCATCTCGCGGGGAACCATCCGCAATCCCTCCGGCCACACCGGCTTCGGCACGCGGTCGGCGGCAGGCGGGCCGGAGGCGATCCATCCGCCGCCGAGCACCGTCGCCGTGCCGGGGCGCGGCTTGCGCACAACCGACAGCGCGAATGCCGCAGCCGGCGCCGGCCGGAACTTCCCGTAGTGGTCGAACAAGTGAGGACCAAACAGGCCGCTGCCCGCCGCGATCTCCGTGACAACGGGCTCAGCGCTCGTCGACTCGATCGAGCCCGTGCCTCCCCCATTCACGAACTCAAGGTCGGCGAATTCCCGAATCGCGGCAACGGCAGCGGAACGCCGCTCGGCGAGTTCGGCGGCGGAACGCCGCTGCATCCACCGCACAAGCGCGCCGTACGCAGGCCGCCCTTCGGGTTGGTCGACGGTGCCGGCGATCTGGCCTTCGTAGGCCATGAGTCCGACGAGCGTGAACCCCGGGCGCGCAACGATGTGCTGCGCGAGCGCGCGGGCCTGCTCCACCGAGTGAACCGGCGAGCGCCATGTTCCCATGTGGCCGAGAAGCCTGGAGTCCCAGGACGCATCCAGTTCGAGGCACACCCGGATGCTCGACCGCTTCCCCGGCGCGATCACGCTGTCGATGAGGTCGAGCTGGGCGATGGAGTCCACCATGATCGTCACCCGGCTGGCGAGATTCTCGTCGCGGCCCAGTTGTTTGAGCGCCGTGCGATCCACGCTCGGGTAGCCGACCACGACATCCGGTATCGCCTCCGCGAGCCACAGTGCTTCGGGGAGGGTATAGGCCAGAACGCCGTGGTACCCCGCAAGCTTCTCCACCGCTTCGATCACGCCGCGCACGCGCAACGACTTGCTCGCGACTCGAATCGTCGTGGGCCCCCCGCCTGACGTTCGGCGGGCGAGCAGATCCTGCGCGTTGCGGGCGAGCGCGGGTCGTGACAGAACGCCGTACGGCGGTTCGAGGCTTGCCGTCGCCGCCGAGAGTGCGCTCCAGTATTCGCGCGGGTTCTCCCAGGGGGCGTCGGTGGATGGCGTGAGTTTCATTGCCGGCCTATCGAACCGACCGCACGGGGATGACCGCGAGACCGCCCACGATAGCGGCGATCGCGGCGAGCAGGAACAGGCCCTGGAAGCCCACGAGCGCGGCAACGACGAACGCGCCGAACAGCGGGGCGATCGCCTGCGGCACCGTGGTCGCGATGTTCATGATGCCGAGATCCTTGCCGCGGGCGGCCGCGAACGGCAGCACCTGGGTGGCGAGCGCCTGATCCACGGAGAGGAAGCAGCCGTAACCGAGGCCGAGAAGCCCTGCGGCGACCATGGCGACATCGAACGAGGGCGCGAACGCGAGCAGGAGCGCCGCGACGCCCTGCAACGCGGAGGCGAGGAATACGAACATCTTGCGTTTGCCGAGCCGGTCCGACAGCCAGCCGAGACCGAGCGAAGCGAGCACCACGAACACCATGTAGATGAGAGTCAGGGTGAGGAGCGCCTCCTGAGCAGGGTCGCCAGGGGCAAAGCCGAGGCCATCCTGCAGGAAATACAGCAGGAGCGTGGTGCCGAACGCGTTGCCGAAGTTCACGAGGATGCGGCTGAGCAGCGTCCAACCGAAGTCCGGAAACTGGCGGGGGCTGATCCAGAATCCGGCGATGAGCGCACGCATCGTGAACGGCGGGCGGTCCTCCGGCGCAAGCACGGCATCCGGAATGCGCAGCACGAACGGCAGCACGAACAGAACGAGGAGCACGGCGATGAGCGTGTAGCCGACGAGCTGGCCGAGACCGAACATGATGATGAGCAGGAGGCCCGCGATCGTGCCGACAGCTTGCGGTGCGGAGAGCCAGCCGGACACGAGTCCGCGCTGGTTCACCGGGACCTGGTCGGAGATCGTCGCGGTGAGGGCCGATGTGAGCATGCAGAATCCGATGATCGTGAGCGACCAGAGGATGCCGATGCCGACCATCGTGTCCTGCAAACCGAGCACGACGAGCGAGCCGGCGAACAGGAGCGCTCCGCCGAGAATCCACGGGCGGCGACGACCGAAGCGACCGATTGTCCGGTCGGAGAGCGCGCCCGTGAGCGGGTACGCGATGAGCGCGCACACGCCGGCGATGCCGGAGATGATGCCGAAAGCGATGACCTTGTCGACCCAGTGCGCGTTGGCCGCCACGTGCGCCTCCACCTGCTGAGGGAGCAGCAGTTGCACGGGGGTGAGTTGCGCCATCCAGATGCCGAACCAGGCGGTGGCGAACAGGGCGATCCAGCCGGCGGAGACGAGACGCGTCGGCTCGGTGAGCGCGGCGGGTGCCGTGGAGGTGTGCTGCGTCATTGCGGGTTCTCCTTGATTGGGTTTGCGTCATTCGTGAGAGTTGGGGCGAGCGGTACGGCAAGTGCCGCGATGGAGTCGGCCGCGAAATCCATGGTCATGGCCGCCGCCGCATCATCCCGGTCGGCGAGCCACGCCATGGTCAGTCCGCCGATGAACGTGACGAGCAGCCGGGCCACCTCATCGATCGGACGCTGCCACGACACACCTGCCGCCTCGGCGCCTGCGGCGAGAACGTCGCCCGCCGTGCGCCGGTACGTCCGGTACTGGGCGCGCGGAAGCTCGTTGAGTTCATCCGTGCGAAGCGCATAGTGCAGCAGTTCGAACATGGCCTGCTCGCGGCTGGGGTCGGCGGTGAGGGTGTCGAAGTATGCCTGGAGTCCGGCACGCACCGCACTTCGGATGTCCCGGCCGCCGCTCAGGGTGGACAGTGCTGCTTCGCCCTCCCCCTCGACGACGAAGGAGATGAGTTCGCTGATCATTTCGTCGCGCGAACGGAACGCGTAGTGGAAACTCGCCAGCGGCATGTCGGCTTCGGCCACGATTGCGCGCGTGGTGGCGCCGTGCACGCCCTCGCGCTGGATGACGCGGAGGGCGGCGTGGATGATGGCTTCGCGGCGGTCGGCCGAGGAGATGCGCGCCACGCTTGTCCTCTCTCTTCACCGCTGAAGTGGGTCAAGCGTCCAAGACGCTTGACTAGAAGAATAGTGGCCCAGCCGGATGCCGGTGTCAACTGCGGACCGAATGCGGGTTAGGGTTGCTACTTGCGCCCGCACACCCCGGCCTCGATCTCGCCCCTGATTTTCGGCGATTCCGCGCGAAGTTGCGCATTCTGACCTCATCCCGCGCCTGACCCATTCAGCGCTACCCGTATTTTTCGAAAGGCTGTCCATGGCCATGTCCACCCCCGCTGCACTGGATCGGAACAGGTACACGCCGAACCCCTCAGTGCTCACCGCGCTGAAGTCCCCGCGCATCCTCACCCGCGAAGTGCTCGCCGGGCTTGTCGTCGCGCTCGCCCTCATCCCGGAGGCGATCTCGTTCTCGATCATCGCCGGCGTTGATCCGCGCGTCGGACTGTTTTCTTCGTTCGTCATGGCGGTGTCGATCGCGTTCCTCGGCGGACGACCCGCGATGATCACGGCCGCCACGGGCGCGATCGCGCTCGTGATTGCACCCGTCGCCCGCGACTACGGCCTGGACTACTTCATCGCGACGGTGCTGCTCGCCGGCGTCATCCAGATCCTCCTGGCAGTCTTTGGCGTTGCGAAACTCATGAGGTTCATTCCGCGCAGCGTCATGGTCGGCTTCGTGAACTCGCTCGCGATTCTCATCTTCATTGCGCAGCTACCTCACCTCCTCGGCGTGCCGTGGCTCGTGTATCCGCTCGTCGGAGTCGGCCTCATCATCATGGTGCTGATGCCCCGAATCACGAAGGTGATCCCTGCCCCGCTCGTGTCGATTCTCGTGGTCACGGCCGTCGTCGTGATCTTTGCGATCAACGTGCCCACCGTCGCCGACCAGGGCGAGTTGCCCCGCAGCCTGCCGGAGTCGTTCTTCCCGAATGTGCCACTCAACTTTGAGACTCTCGGGATCATTGCGCCGTACGCGCTCGCCATGGCACTGGTCGGTCTCATGGAGTCGCTCATGACGGCGAAGCTCGTGGACGACATCACCGACACCCACTCGAACAAGACCCGGGAGAGCTGGGCGCAGGGCGCGGCCAACATCCTGTCCGGGTTCTTCGGCGGGATGGGCGGTTGCGCCATGATCGGCCAAACCATGATCAACGTGAAAGCCTCCGGCGCTCGGACCCGGATCTCCACGTTCCTGGCCGGTGTGTTTCTCCTGATTCTCATCGTCTCGCTCGGGGACATCGTCGGGCTCATCCCGATGGCCGCGCTCGTCGCCGTCATGGTCATGGTGTCCGTGGCGACGTTCGACTGGCACAGCATCCGTATTTCCACGCTCAAGCGGATGCCGAAGAGCGAAACGTTCGTGATGGTCTCCACGGTTGCCGTCGTGGTTGCAACACACAACCTCGCGGTGGGCGTGATCGTCGGGGTGTTCGTGGCGTCGGTGCTGTTCGTTCGCCGGGTGGCGCACTTCGTTTCGGTGGACCGTGAAGTCACCGATTACTTTGGGGTCGCGACGGCGCACTACACCGTGACAGGTGAGCTGTTTTTCGCCTCCAGCAACGAGCTCACGACCCTGTTCGAGTATTCACAGGATCCGGACCGCATCGTGATCGACATGACGCTGTCGCACATTTGGGATGCGTCGACCGTTGCCGCCCTCGACGCGATCATGACCAAGTACGAGCAGCGCGGCAAGACCGTCGAACTCATCGGCATGAACACCGTGACGACGTCGCTGCACACCCGCCTCAGCGGTGGCCTCGGCGCAGGGCACTGACCTCCCGCTCTCTGCGGTGCGAGCGCAGCGAGCCAACCCGCTCCCTGAGGAGATCGCCAAGGGCGATCGTCTCGAAGGGAACCCGAAGTCACTGCCGTGCTCCCTTCGAGACGCCCGCTCCGCAGGCTCCTCAGGGAGCGGCAACCAGTGTGCCCCCGGAGGGGGTCGAACCCTCACTGTGACGATTTTAAGTCGTCTGCCTCTGCCAATTGGGCTACGGGGGCCCTTGCCCGCCCAGCCTAAAGGCTTGCCTGCGCGGTGTCAGGCTTTGGGGCGCGCAGCAAACTCCTCGAATTCGGCACGCGGCGTCACGCGCGCCTCGATGGAGGTGATGTCGCGGCGTAAGAGGAAGTTGAATGCCCAGTTGCCGAACACCCGAATCTTGCGCTCCCACATCGGAACCGCCAGCCCGTGGTAGCCGCGGTGCATGAACCAGGCAATAATGCCCTTCACCGCGAACGGCCCCGCCTGGAACACACCGTGGTACACCCCGATACCGGCAACGGCACCCATGTTCTTGTGGAAGTAGTCGGCGGGCGCGTCTCCGCGCAGCGTGCCCACAAGGCTCTTCGCCAGAAGCTTTCCCTGACGCACCGCGTGCTGGGCGTTCGGAACGCAGTATCCGTGAACGCCACCGCCGGAGAGGTCGGGAACGGCGCTCACATCGCCCGCCGCCCACGCATCCGGAACAACCTCGCCGTCTTCGGTGCGCACCCGCAGGTCCGCACCAACGCGCAATCGACCGCGTTCCTCGAGCGGGAGATCCGTGTTCTTCACCATCGGGTTCGCCATGACGCCGGCAGTCCACACGATGACGTCGGATTCGAAGGACTCGCCGTTCGACATCTCGACTTTGCCGTCCACTGCGGAGGTGAGCTGGGTTTCGAGGTGGATCTCGGCGCCGCGCTCCGCCAGGTTCCTGATCACCCAGTGGCTCGTCTTCAGCGACACCTCCGGCATGATCCGGTCCATCGCTTCGATGAGGTGGAAGTGCGTGTCCTCAAAGGAAATGGACGGGTAGTAGCGCAGCAGGTCGCTCGCGAGACTGCGCAGTTCGCCGAAGATCTCAATCCCCGCGAACCCGCCGCCGACAACAGTGAAGGTGAGCAACCGGTCCCGTTCGGGGCCAGCGGGCAGCATGGCCGCCTTGTCGAAGTTCGTCATCACCTGGTCTCGAACCGCGACAGCCTCTTCGATGCATTTCATGCCGATCGCACGATCGGCGACCCCCGGGATCGGGAACGTGCGCGACACGGCGCCCGCGGTCATGACGATGATGTCGTAGCTGAATTCCCAGTCGTCGCCCACGGCGGGAGTAATCGTCGCGGTCTTCGAAGCGTGGTCCACCTTCGACACGTGCGCCGTAAGAACTTCCGTGTTGCGCAGGTGGCGCCGGTGGCTCACGATCGCGTGGCGCGGCTCGATCGACCCAGCGGCGACCTCCGGCAGGAACGGCTGGTACGTCATGTAGGGAAGCGGGTCAACGATGGTGACCTCGGCTTCGCCATGGCGAAGCCATTTCTCCAATTTCAGAGCGGTATAGAACCCGGCGTACCCGCCGCCGACGATGAGGATTTTTGGCACCAGACCAATCTACTACGTGCGACGGGACCCCCTGACACGCCGGACGAAGCTCACCAGCCAAACCACCAAGAGTGCCAAAAATACTGCGTAGACGAGCAGCGGAATGCCCACATCCCGCAGCAGAGCGACCGTGGGCAGGAGCGTCCCGAGTGGGTTCGCCTGACCTGCCTGCGGCACCGGGGTGGGCGACGGTGTGGAATGCGGCGGCTCCGTCGGAGTCGGCGCCGGCGTGGCCACAGCGCGACGGTGCAGGTGGATCCAATCCTTCAACTCCGAGGCGGGGCTGACGGCAACCGTCGGCACGCTCGCGTTCACGGCCGCCGCAGCATCCACGAGGCCGAAACCGTAGATCGGGCTCGGGACCGGCACGCCCGGGGATTTCGCGGTCGCCGTGATGCGGTTGATGATGTTCCCGGCATCCAATTCCGGATGCGCCGCCCGAACGAGCGCGACGATTCCGGCGACGATCGGGGTGGCGCCGCTCGTGCCCGCCCAGGCGTAATACCCGCCTCCCGGGGCGGCGCCGACGAGGTCCTCGCTCGGCGCAGACACGGCGATGGTGATCCCCTGGGAGGACGCGTCGAAGCTGGCCTTGCCGTTGCGGTCGACACCACCGACAACGAGCACACCGGGGATCGTGGCCGGCGCGCCCACCTCCGTCGTTCCGCTGCCCCGGTTGCCAGCGGCAGCCACCACCACCACATCGTGTTCGAACGCGTACAGGAACGCGTCATCCCAGCTCTGCGGCCACTCCAGGCTGTTGCGGGTGAGCGACATGTTGATGACCTTCGCTCCGTTGTCGACCGCCCACCTCACGGCATCCGCGATCTGCTCGTCGGAGCTTCGCGTGCCCGTGCCGAAGCCGACGGAAATGGACAGCACGGTCGCGGCCGGTGCCGACCCGATCACGCCTGCGCCGGCGCCGTGCCCCCGTCCAGCGGCGAGGGAGGCGACCATCGTGCCGTGCTCGCTGGACGTGCCGACGGGCTGCTGGCCGTTCGGCGACCCGACGCCCGACACATCCGTTCCCCCGACGACGGCGCCCTGCAGGTCGGGGTGCGAACCGTCGACGCCGGTGTCGATGATCGCTATCGTGACGCCCGCGCCCTTCGTGGTGTTCCACGCGGTCGTGATCCCGTACTGGTTGAGCCAGTATTCGCGATCCCGGATCGAGTCCGCCGACGCCGGCGCCCCCACGAGAGCGACGGATGCCGCAATCGCAAGAACCGCAACCGCCGAGATGAGCCGCCTCACGGGGCATCCGTTGTGACGTCAAGCGAGAGCTCGCATTCGCACCTCGAGGGAGACCAGGACGAGCGTTCGAGCGCCAGATCCCCGATCGGGTTGAGGCCGGGTCCCGTTGCGAGCGAGTGGGCGACCAGCGCGTGCAGGCACTTCACCCTCTCGGGCATACCACCCGCCGAGATTCCGTCGAGTTCAGGCACGTTGTCGATGCTCTCGCGGTCGGCGAGGTATTCCTCGTGCGCGCGCGAGTAAGCGGCTAACAGTTCGGCATCCGCGGCGAGCATCGCCTGGAACTCCGCCATCACCCCGTTCGCCTCCAGCGTCGAGATGGCGGCGGTGGCGGCCGGATGGCTCAAGTAGTACAGGGTCGGAAAGGGGGTGCCGTCGTCCAGCCGCGGGGACGTCGCCACGACGGTGGGCGCGCCGCACGCGCACCGTGCGGCGATGCCGATCACGCCCCTGGCCGGGCGGCCGAGCTGATCGGAAACGACCCGGATCTCGTCGGCCGTCGGGGGCGGGAATGGCGGTCGCGTCATCCGCTCTGGTCCTTGATCACCGGCGCCTGGATATCGCCTCGCTTGTCCTGGGTGAGGCCCGCGGTGAAAAGGGAGGAGACCAGGACGCGCACCCAGTCGACCTGTGTCGTCTGCACCTTGGTGCTGATGGGTTGGCCGTCTCCCGTGGCGGTGGCGCCGCCGTCGTTGATCACGAGGTAGCTGTACTCCCCCGGGTACACGTAGTTGAGGCGCTCCCTGGCCTGGGCTTCAATGTAGCTGGGGTCATCCCACCTGGCGCGTTCGTCCTTGAGGTTTTTCACACCGGTCTTCTGCGCTTCGACGTCGGCGCGAAGCTGGGCGAGCTGCTGCTGCTGTTCGACGAAGATCCGCAGCGACGGGGCGAGCACCACGACGGTGAGCACGAGCACCGTGAGCGCGGCGATCGTGAATCCGGACAGGCGGATGCTGCGCAACCAGTTCGCGCGTGCGCCCTGCTCGGGCAGACGCACGGCGACGCGCTCAGGTTTCTGCCTCCGTGCCATGCGTCAAGCCTAAGCGCGCAGCCCTGCTGGATCGCGGAAGGATCGCGCTGTGCACGCACCCGCTCGCTGAGGGATCGCGCAGCGATCGTCTCGAAGGGAACCGGAAAGTTACCCCTTGAACCGCGGGAACGCACCGCGGCCTGCATACACGGCGGCATCCGAAAGTTCTTCCTCAATGCGCAGCAACTGGTTGTACTTGGCAACACGTTCGCTTCGGGCCGGCGCACCGGTCTTGATCTGGCCGCAGTCGGTCGCCACGGCCAGGTCCGCGATCGTGGTGTCCTCGGTTTCGCCGGAGCGGTGCGACAGGACGGCGGTGTAGCCGCTGCGCTGCGCGAGCGCGACAGCATCCAGCGTCTCGGTGAGCGTGCCGATCTGGTTCACCTTCACGAGGATCGAGTTCGCCGCGCCCTGCTTGATGCCCTTGGCCAGCCGCACCGGGTTCGTGACGAACAGGTCGTCGCCGACGATCTGCACCGAGTCACCGAGCGCAGCCGTGAGCTCAGCCCAGCCCTTCCAGTCGTCCTCCGCGAGCGGGTCCTCGATCGTCACGAGCGGGTAGGACTTCACGAGATCGGCGTAGTAGTCCATAAGGTGCTTCGCCGTGACCTTCTTGCCTTCGAACGTGTACTTGCCGCCGGCGAAGAACTCGGACGCCGCAACATCCAGCCCGAGCGCGATGTCCTTGCCGGGCTTGAACCCTGCCGCGGTGATCGCCTCCACGAGCAGGTCGAGCGCCGCGCGGTTGCTCTTCAGGTCGGGGGCGAATCCGCCCTCATCGCCGAGGCCCGTGCTGAGCTTTTTCGAGTGGAGGAGCCCCTTGAGCGCGTGGTAGGTCTCTGTGCCCCAGCGCAGTGCTTCGGCGAAACTGCTCGCGCCGATGGGCAGGATCATGAACTCCTGGATGTCGACGTTCGTGTCGGCGTGCGAGCCGCCGTTGATGACGTTGAGCATGGGAACGGGCATGGTGTGCGCGTTCGGTCCGCCCAGGTAACGGAACAACGGCAGGTCGGCGGAGTCGGCGGCGGCCTTCGCGACCGCGAGGGAGACGCCCAGAATGGCATTCGCGCCGAGCTTCTTCTTGTTGTCGGTGCCGTCGAGTTCGATCATCGCGGCGTCGATCATCCGCTGGTCTGTGGCGTCGTAGCCTTCGAGCGCGGGGCCGAGCACGTCGATGACCGCGTCGACGGCCTTCAGTACGCCTTTGCCGCCGTAGCGCTTCTTGTCGCCGTCGCGCAGTTCGTACGCCTCGAATGCGCCGGTGGATGCGCCGGAGGGCACGGCCGCGCGCGAGACGGTGTCGTCATCCAGCAACACCTCGACCTCGATCGTCGGGTTGCCCCGGGAGTCCAGAATTTCGCGAGCGCCAACAGCCTCGATCAAAGCCACGGGGGTTCTCCTTTGTTGTAATTTCCGTCGGACGTAAGTCTACTTCCCGCTCACTTTGCGCCTCTCAGGAAGCGGATGTTGCCAGGTCCTTGAAGTCGAGGGCGGCGGCGGTTGCTGCGTCGCCGACGTGGGCGAACTGCCGGTAGCCGGATGCCGCGAGCGCGTCGAGCAGACCCTTCAGGTTGCGCGGTGCCCGCTCGAGCCGCACGCGCTTGCCCTGAGCGACGAGCTCGGCCTTGAGGGTGACAAGCCGGGCGTGGTCGGTGCCGGCGTCGTACAGGAGCACCACGGAATCCGACCCCTCACCGTCGTCGAGGGCGACCAGATCCACGATGCGTTCGAAGCCGATCGAGAACCCGGTGGCCGGGACATCCGTGCCGAGGAATCGGCCGATCATGCCGTCGTAGCGGCCGCCACCGCCGAGCGAGTAGCCCGCTGACGGGTGCAGCGCCTCGAAGATCATGCCCGTGTAGTAGCCCATGCCGCGCACGAGGAACGGGTCGAACGCGAGCGGGATGCCGCTCTCCGCGCGCTCCCCGAGAGCACCGGACACGCTCTCGCCGAGCGCGACGAGGTCGGCGATCGCCGGTGAATCGAAGCCGTCGGGAAGCGCCTTGCGGATCTGCCGCTCGCCGTACGGGTTGAATTCCATGGTCTGCGGGCGGGTGAGGTAGGCACTCAGGGCGGCGACCGCATCCGCGTCGGCGGCGGTCGCGGTGAGTTCGTCGACGACGCCGTCGGCGCCGATCTTGTCCAGCTTGTCGAGCGTGATGAGCACGGAGGCGTGCGTGGCCGCCGGGAACCCGAGGTGTTCGAGCAGGCCGGTGAGGATGCGGCGGTCGTTGATGCGCATGGTCACGCCGTCGAGCCCGAGCGCGTCGAACGTGGCGAGGGAGGCGACGATGAGCTCAGCCTCGGCAAGCCCCGTGGCGTCGCCGATCACGTCGATGTCGCACTGCACGAACTGGCGGTACCGGCCCTTCTGTGGCCGCTCGGCCCGCCACACCGAACCGAGCTGGATCGCCCGGAACACGCTCGGAAGTTCCGCCCGGTGCGTGGCGTAAAACCGGGTGAGCGGCACGGTCAGGTCGAAGCGGAGGCCGAGGTCGGCGAGGTCGAGCGGGTCGCGGGCGGCCGCCAGGTCATCCGCGGTCAGCCCGCGCTTCAGGATGCCGAACGCCAGCTTCTCGTTGTCGCCGCCGAGGCCCGCGTGCAGGCGCGAACTGTCCTCGACGACGGGTGTTTCGATCTCATCGAATCCGTGCGCGCGGTAGGTGTCCCGGATGATCGCGAGCACCCGCTCGCGGCGGGCTTTCTCCTCGGGCAGAAAGTCGCGCATCCCGCGCGGGGGGTTCACCGGCGTTGCCATCCCTCGATTCTGGCACCTCCCGTGCGTGCCGCGGGCGCGTTACGCGGACAGGGTCCCGGGCAACAGTGCCTCGACCCGTTCGCGGTGGTGTTCAATAAGTCGTCCGAACGCGTTGGTCGCACCTTTCACGTCACCGTTGATGACGAGGTCGTACTGCAACCCGTAGAACCCGTCCACCATGATGCGGGCTTCGATTGCGGCATCCGCAGCGCTGAGCCCGAGCGATTCGAGTGCCTCGCGGCCCAACCGGAGCCAGGATTCGTAAAGCGCACGGCTGAAGTTGTGCGCGCCGGGTTCAACCACTTCCAGCATGGACGCCTCGAACTCGAGGCGCTGGAGTTGCCGGTTGCGCGGGTCAAGTGTCCAGGCCCACGACACGCTGAGGTTCTCGTAGTAGGTGTCCAGAGTGTCGGGGGTGTTGATGCTGGAGAGAAGTCGTTTTTCGATAGACAGTTGGCGCGCGGAAATGGCCCGCACGATTTCGCTGATGAGTTCACTGCGAGTGCCGAACTGGTACACGAGCGTGTACGTGCTCACACCGAGGGCGGATGCCGCGGAGCGAAAGGTGAGGCTCGCCAGCGGTTTATCCAGTAGGTAGTCGAGGATTTGGGCGAGCAGTTCCGGCTTGCGCGTCGGATCCGGTCGGCGGCTCATTTCCTTAACATAACGGATGTTTGCACTAACAGGTGTTATGACTTAGTGTTTTCCTGTTGCGTCACTGCCTCGACGACGAGGGCTGGGGGAACAGCGGGGGCGCACTGCTTCACAGCAAACGCGGAAGGTTCGTCAGAGAGACTTTACCCCGGCAGGTCAGCACGTCGGCAACGATTCGCTGGCCTCCGTCCGACCGCGGTGCCGGCTTGCGTGCTGGCAGCGGAACGGACTTGGTGCCCGTGTCATTCGGGTTGGCACGGGCACCCTCTCCTCGGACGGTTGACCAACCGCCCGCGAACTCTTACAGCGCTCCGCCCGCCGCCTCCGGCGCACTGGCATCCGGACCCTGGCCGACGCTCTCCCGCGACAGATAGTTCTCGACGTCGAACAGGTTCTCTGCGCGATTCATGATCGTGAGCAGCGTCGACATGGAGGCGACCTCTTCGACCTGCTCCTTGAGGAACCACAGCATGAACTGCTCGCCGAGGGCATCGTTTTCGGCACGCGCCGCCGCGAAGAGCGCCTCGATTTGCGCGGTGACGCTCTTCTCCTGCTTGAGCGCGAGCGCAATGGGCGCGCGCTCGTCCTTGAAGTCGTTGAGGACATCCGGAACACCGGGAATCGTGATGCCCAGGTCCCGGTCGAGCCGGTACTGCACGAGCATCATCGCGTGGTTCCGCTCTTCGATGGACTGCTGGTAGAAGTGCTTGGCGAGCTGCGGAAGGTCGTGGTTGTCATACCAGACGGCGATCGCGATGTACTGCTGCGAGGCGGCGAACTCGTGGCCGATCTGCTCGGTCAGCAATTGGTCGAAACTGGTTTTCTTCATCCTTCGACGGTACCCGTGGCCTCTGACTGTTTCCAGACAGGCAAGGCTAGCCTGCGCTGGCTCGGGAGCTGCCTTCCGCGTCACGGATGCCGTTCTGCAGTTCGCGGAGCGTCGTGCGCAGGGCGCGCTCCGGGTCAAGTCCGGCCGTGCGGGCCGCGGCGACAACGGACAGCAGGTGCGCACCCAGCTCGGCTTCCGTCGCCGGCGCTGCCGACGTTGGCACTGCAGCATCGGGGATCGGCACCCCCACTTTCTCGGCGCGACCGGCGAGCTTGTCGGCAAGCGCGAGGGCGGGCATGCCCTGAGGAATGCCGTCGAGCACGCTGGAGCGGTGTGGTTTCTCGGTGGCTTTGAGCTCGTCCCACACGGCGACCACGTCGTCCGCGGACTGGATGTTCATGGCTTCCTTCGCCGCCGCATCGCCGAACACGTGCGGGTGCCGGGTGACCATTTTCGCGGTCATGTGGGCCGCGACATCCTCGATCGTGAACTCCTCGCCCGGGGTGTGCGCGGCGAGGTCGGAGTGGAAGATCACCTGATAGAGCACGTCGCCGAGTTCCTCGATCATCGCGTCCCGGTCGCCGGACTCGATCGCGTCGATGAGTTCGTAGCATTCCTCCACGAGGTAGCGCACGAGGCTCTCGTGGGTCTGGTCTGCGTCCCACGCGCATCCGCCCGGCGCCCGAAGCTGCGCGAGCACGGCGATGAGTTCGTCCAGTTTCGGATGCGGCGGGCTTGGCGAAGAAGGCGCAGTCATGCCCCTATCCTCCCAGCATGGGGTGAGAACATATTCGTGATGCGACAGCCTTCCGCCAACCGGGAACGATCGGTACCCCCGACACTGTTCCGGGTGTGCCACACGACCAACAACCCACGCCACGTTCCACCGCGCGTACGCGGTGCCGCGGGGTGAGCCGGTGACCGCTACCCCTCCTCGTTCGGGAGCAATCGACGCGGTGCGGGTGCTGGGGATAGCGGCCGTCATCGCCGGGCACACGTGGGGCATCCCGTTGGCTCGACCGCTCTTCTACACGTGGCATGTGCCCCTGTTTTTCTTCCTCGCGGGCTACTTTTGGTCCGAGCACAGGTCGGTGGGAGCGGACCTGAGCAAGCGGGCGTGGACTCTCGCCGCCCCCTACCTCACCTGGTTTGTGCTCATCGGCCTCGTGTCCGTCCCGGTGCAGGCGATAGGAGGAAATTTCTCCGTCTCCCGCCTGTTTGGCCCTTTCATCAATGGTGAAGACTCGGCAATGCCGTACACGACGTTTTGGTTTGTCTCGGCGTTGTTCGCGACCATCGTGTTGAGGAGGCTTCTTGGTTTCCTGCCGAAGGCGATGGCCTGGGTGATCGCGATCGGCGGCGGTGTCGCCGGCGTTCTCCTCGGACCGGCGCTGGCCAAATCGCCGCTGGCAATTGGGTCGGCGCTGGGCTGCCTGATTTTTGTCCTGCTCGGCCAGTTGGCGCGAAACCTGCACCCCCGCATTGCGCGGCCGGGAACGGTGGGTCTCGCCCTGCTTGTGGCCAGCGCGGTTCTCGTCGCCACCGGGGTTTCCGCTCCGCTGGACATCAAACAGGGCAACTATGGCACGCCGGGAGTGAGCATCCTGGTCGCCGCCGCCATCTCCTTCGGCCTGGTGCTGGTGTCCGAACCCATTTTTCGGCACCTTCCCGCAGCGGTGCACCGAGGTGCCACGATTCTCGCGTTCGCCGGATTCGCGGTGGTTTTGGTGCATCCGCTCGTGTTCTGGCTGATGCTGAAGTTCACTCCGTGGGCCGGTCACTGGCTGATCTTCGCCGTCACCCTGACCGTGTCGTGGTGCATTGGCGTCGCAGCCCTCCGGTCTCCGGCCGCGCGCTGGCTGACGGGTGTCGATCCGACGAGAGTAAGAGCGACCGTGCACCCTACCCGCGCGCGGGCAGCGTGATCGTGACGAGGGTGCCCTCGGCCGGTGTGGATGAGAGCTTTACCGTGCCCTCGTGCGCCTTGATGATCTGTTTGACCAGGGGAAGCCCTAAGCCGTGTCCTGGAGTGGACCGCGCTGAGTCGGCACGCCAAAACCGTTCAAATGCACGTTCCTGTTCGTTGCGGGACATCCCCACACCGTTGTCCTGAACCTGCAGGACAACGTGCGCCGAGTCATGAACGACGGATATCGTGACGACTCCGCCGGCCCTGGAGAACTTGATCGCGTTCCCAATCACATTGCCGATCGCTCGCGTCAGAAGTTCGGCTGAACCCTTAACCTCGGCCGGAACACATTTCGTGAAGGTCAGCTCAACACCGGTTTGACGGGCCTGAGGAGTCAACTCTCGGATCGCATTCCGTATGGCCACGAGCACGTCGACTGTTGTGAAACCGGAGGCAAACGCCGCCCTCGAGGTGCGCGAAAACTTGAGCAGATCATCCGTGAGTGCGCTGAGACCTGCCGTCGCATCCAGCGCGACCGTCATCGCTTCGCGGTATTCCCGCGCTGACCGGGAGCGGGAGAGCGCCAACTCCAGCTCCCCCTGAATGATGCTGAGCGGGGTGCGCAATTCGTGGGAAGCGCCGTCAACGAACTGCTGTTGCCGTTCATAACTTTCTCTCAACGGCGCGAGTGCCGCGCGCGCCATCAGCCAACTCGACACCGGCACCACGACGATGAGCCCCAGATAGAAGATGATGAGACCGTTTCGAAGAAGCATGGCACCGGCTGCCGACGCGTCGAACGCGGCCTCGCTGGCTCTGCGGATGCCATCGAAAATGAAGGTTCCGGTAACGAAGCTGTAGATGCCGATCGAGAAGATCGCAAAAAACGACAACTGGACAATCGTGTAGGTGATGGTGAGTTTGAGGGTCGCACGGCGGAAGATCATTCGTCTGCCTCAATCACGTATCCGGCACCGCGGCGAGTTTCGATGATTTCTGACTCCCCTTTTGTGGTCAGCTTCTTCCGGACGTAGCGAATCGTGGTTTGCACGACATTGCTAAACCCGTCGTAGTTGCTGTCCCAGGCGTGATTGAGCAGTTCGGTCGAACTCACGATCTTTCCCGCGTTTCGCATGAGGTATTCGAGCACGGCGAACTCTTTGGGCGTGAGTTCAATGGTGCGCCCGGCCCGCGTGGCCGTGCGCGTTGCCGGATTCAGTGTCACGCTCCGCGCCTTCAGGATCGGGTGGTGCGCATCCGGGGTTCGCCGAAGCAGAGCGCGCACCCGCGCCAGCAGTTCATCGAGGTGAAATGGTTTCACCAGATAGTCGTCGGCTCCGGCGTCCAGGCCGGAAACCTTGGAACTCATCGAATCGAGCGCGGTGAGCATGAGGATGGGAGTACTGGTGTTGAGCGCTCGAATCCGGTGGCACACCTCCATCCCGCCGCCCGGCAGTCCGGGCAGCATGAGATCCAGCACGACGAGGTCGAACACATCCACTTCGAACGCCTCCAACCCTCCCGGCGCGGTGGATGCGACCGAGACGACGTAGCCACTTTCGGTGAGCGTGCGTCGGATGATGGCGGCTATGCGCGCATCGTCCTCGATGACCAGAACCCTCATGCTGGCACCTCCGAGACAGCACGGGGGCCCAGGGGAAGGGAAATGATGAATTCGGTGCGGGGGCGGGGAGCGGCCGCCGACGTCACCGTGATGCTTCCGCCGTGAAACGTCGCGATTTCCTGTGCAATGGCCAGGCCGAGTCCACTGCCGCCGTCGCCCGGTTGCCGCGATCGTGCGTCGTCCAGCCGCGTGAAGCGGTCGAAGATTCGCTGCTGGTCGGCGTCGGGAATCGGCGGTCCGTCGTTCGCGATGGAGATCACCGCACGATCCGCATCCGATTCCAGGGTGACCAAAACACTGGTCCGGGTGTGGCGCAGTGCATTGTCGCCGATGTTCCTCAGCATCCGAGCCAGGTCTCGCGCCGAACCCAGCATTCTGACCCCGTCGAGGCGTTCCAAATGCACCGCAACGCCGCCAGCCGCTTCGAGGCGGCGGACTTCACTCAGCACGACTTCGTCAAGGTCAACCTGTTCACGCACGGGATGGTGGCCGCTCTCGTCGGCGCGCGCGAGAAAGAGCAGGTCCTCGATGAGGTCGGACATTCGCAGTGCCTGCAACTGAACTCGAGCAAGCGTCTCCATCGCGTTGACCTTGTCCGCTTCGACGAGGGAGATCTCCACCTGGGCCCGCAATGTGGCGAGTGGGCTCCTGAGCTCATGGGACGCATCACCGACAAATCGCTTCTGCTTTTGCGCGGAAGCCTGAAGCTGATCGAGCATTTGGTTCATGGTCACGGCAAGACGGGAAACTTCATCGTGCGACGGTGGAACGGGAACCCGCTTGCTCACGTCACTGCCAATCGATTCAGCCTGACGACGAATGTCTTCAATGGGTTTGAGCGATCGTCCTGCCGAGAGAAAGACGGTGACCCCGACGAGAGCAATCAGGGTCGGCAATGCGGCGGCCAGCATCCACGTCAGGCTTGTCGTCGCGGCCTCGACCTGAGAAAGCGACGTCGCAACATAAATCCAGCCTGGGCCGCTGGCCAGCATCACCGGATGCGCCGTGACGCGGAAGGGAAACGAGCTGCTTCCAACGGGGAGGCTCGCGATGTCGAGGGTGGTGTCCCCGCGCACCGCGGGAGGGTTCGCCAGAATCGACGGCTCCCCACTGATATTCGCGGATGCGGAAACGACCATATTCGTGAAATCGATGACCTGAATCAGGCTGTTTTCGTCCCCCTGAGCAGGAAGGGACGACGGCAGCGGGCCGGTGCCGATCAGCGACGCAATGTCGCTTGCGCGGGTTGCGGCAGCCGAGTCCAGGTTCGCGAGCAGGGCCTGATTCACCAGGCCGAGTAGGGCCAGTGAGCCGAGAGCGAGGATGACGGCCAGCATTGTGCTTGCGGCAATGGTGACGCGTGCGCGCACGCCCCAGGTCTGGATCCTGCTCCGCCAACGACCTTCTCTCCTGCGCACGGCAATCATCCTGCCGGGGATTTCGCGGCGGCAGGTTTGCTCTCGGTGAGTCGGTACCCTGCGCCACGCACGGTCTCGATGTCACGCCTCCCGAATGGGTTGTCGATTTTTTGCCGAAGGTGGCTGACGTACACTTCGACCACATTGGATTCGATGTCGAGTTCGGCATCCCATACATGCTCGGCGATACTGGCTCGACTCACAACCACATTGCGGTTTCGGATCAGGTATTCGAGCAGATCGAATTCGCGGCTGGTCAGCGCAATTTCAGTTTCCCCGCGGTGGCACTGCCGCGTTGCCGGGTTGAGCGACAGGTCACCGAGCACAAGCGTGGGCGACCGGTCGGCGGGCGCGCGCCGAAGCAGCGCGCGGATCCGGGCCAGCAGGACAACGTAGGAGAACGGCTTCGACAGGTAGTCGTCGGCTCCAAGATCCAGCGCATCGGCCTGGTCATACTCGCCATCTTTTGCCGTCAGCATCAGGATGGGTACCGTCGAACGGGCCTCGCGCAGTCGCCGACACACTTCGTATCCGGAAAGCTGCGGGAGCATGATGTCGAGCACGACCAGGTCAAACGCGTTCTCGGTGGCCATCCACAATCCGTCCACTCCGTTGGATGCCACGTCGACGACGAATCCCTCCGCACCCAGACCGGTCGACAGGGCAGCACTCATTTCAGGATCATCTTCAACGATGAGTAAGCGCATGCTCCAGCCCCTCGCGAATACGGCCCGGACAGGTGAACGTGTGTTCACGTGCAGCAGTGCGTCTCAGATTAGGTGGATTAGAGGTTTTAGTCATTGGGTGATCTCCCAGCGGAATTTATTCGAGGTTTATGCGGGACTGAGACGCTTTCGGTGCCCTCAATGGAGGACGAAGGAGAAATGAAGGAGATGATGATGAAGAAAAAGTCAAAGGTCACACTGGCGGTTCTCGTAGGACTGGGTCTTGCATCGATGGGGGCCGGTGCTGCGATGGCGACCACACCCCCCACGCCGAGCAGCCCGCCGTCCTCCACTTCCCAGGGAGCGACCTCAGGTACGGACACGGTGGAGGCCCCGGAGACGGGTACCACCGCTGAAGCCCCTGAGACGGGAAGCGCCGCTGACGGCCCCGGTGGCCACGCCGACCCGGATGGCGTCGACGTGAACCACGAAGGTGGGGCGAACGAGCAGTAGAAACGCCTGCTCGCAACGGCCTCGCGCATCCGCCCCTGCGGGTGCGCGAGGCTTTTCGCCGTTCGGGCCGTTGCGCGGAGTGTCACGGCGGTCCGGCCGAAAGCCCCAGCCGCGGGTAAAGGAGTTCATATCCCTTGTTCAGACCATCCGTGAGCGCAGGGAGCACGTGGCCGCCGTTGGGGGATTCCCAGTACACCGCGTCCATTCCCGCTGCGGCGGCCGCTGCCGCCATCCGTTTCACACCGGGAATGTAGCCGGCATCGTTGGAACCCACCGTGAACACCCCGAAGGTGTCGGGATACTTCCGACTGGCCAGCATGTTCTCGGGCTTGATGGCGTCGTAGGCGGCCTGGTCGCCATTGAATATGCTCGACCGCACGTGCCTCGGATTCTCAGAACCGGGATACTCTTCGCCGGAGATGTCGAACACGTTCGACCAGATTTTCGGAAACTCGGCGAGGTAGGAAATGGCGCACGCGCCACCGTTGGAGTATCCGGCGATCGTCCAGTATTTGTGGTCGTGGATGATGTTGAGGTTGGCCAGTGCCCAATTCACGACATCCTGGTTGATGAACGTTTTCACGTTTCCGTACTTTGCGGTGTTGAGGCAGAGCGGGTCCTGGTAGGGGTTCCCGATCTGATCGGCGACGATGACAATGGGTGCCAGACCGTTATTGCGGGCGGCGATTTTGTCGAGCACCTGGGCCGTGTACACCGTATCCGGCGATCCAGGCTGCCCCATCATCATGACCACGAGGGGCAGCCGGGGTGCGTTCGGCACGAGCGCGGCGGGCGGAAGATAGATGCCGGCCGGCCTCGAGTTGAAGCCGGAGATCGTGTTGGGGATGACCTGTGTTCCGATCGAACCCTGTGCTGGCATATTCGCGGGCGGCTTCCAGGTTTGCCACAGCGGCCCCGGTTTGGGGCTGTTTCTGGGGTGAATGGCGGCGAAGGGAAGTGCGATCGGGGCCTCGCTGACAACCCCGAAAAGGGAGCCGACCGTGTGGTTCAGACCGAATTCGGCATTGATGCCGAGGGTGCCGGTGACGAGAAACACCGGCACCGCGGTGATGGCAATGACCTTCCGCCACCACCGCGATCGCCACAAGTTCACGACCGCGACGAAAACGCCCGCGAGGGTTGCCGCCAGCAGGGCGTACACGGTGGGGCTGATGGGTATCCCGAAGCTGCCGGTCGCCTGAACGATGAACCAGATCACCACAGCGAGCACGACGCCCGCCAGCACCGCGACCGCACTCGTCACCTGCCAGCGACGAGTCGGTCGACGCGCAAGCAGGAAGATGAGGAGCGCCGCGGCAAGCGCGAAGAACGCGATAATGATGGGGCCGGAGACGATGTTCAGCGCAAGCAGTTCGTTCACTTCAGTTTTCACGTCTCCGTGTCGGGCCGCACGAGCGCGCGGAAGTATCAGGCATTCGCCATGCGTGAACTACCCACCGACCACTTCACCGGTTCCAGCGCCTTTGACCGCAGTGCCGTTGGCGACGGCCACGCCTTTGGCGCTCACCTGAATAGTGAAGTCAACCTCATTCTTCGAACTGCGATAGAGGCTGAACTTGTTTTCGGGGTAGTGGTTCGCTCCCGTCTGGTTGTCGAAGTATACGGTCACCTCCTGACCGGGAGCCAAGCTCAGCCCGGCAAGCGGGGTGTAGTAGGACTCCGAGCTTTTGGTGGTCATATCCGTCATCGTGTAGAAGATCTCGAAACCGCTCAAGGTGCCCGATGAGGTGTTTTTCAGCTGCACCTGCAGGCGGTCCGCGATGGTCTGTTTCGTTACCGGATCAACATTGTTTTCCGCCATCGCACCGACCAGCACGAGCCCGGGGGCCGTACTGGTGTTCTTGATCGGGTTCGACGTCACCGGGAGAACGGTGGGCGCATTGTTCGCGCCCTGAGACACGCCGGCCGGGCCGGGAACCGCGGAGCCGTGGGCTCCGCCCATGACCGCGGTGACGAGAGCGATCGCGGCAACTGCGACGACAGCACTGGGGATGATGATTTTCCATTTCATGGCTATTTCCTTTGCAACATTCGTCTGGTCGTGGCGACCAGGGCGAAGAACGCGGAGGCGAGGGTCGCAACCGCGAGTGTGATGGCGTAGGGGAACAGGTCCCCCCAGATGTAGGCGAGAGGCTGCTGGTTGTACTGCTCCTTTATTCCGAGAAACCCGAAGGTGAGGCGTTCGAAGTGCTTCTCGATGGACGACACTTCGATGCCGTTCCGAATGTCGTCAAACCAGGTGAAGTGCGCCATGACCGCGAGTTCGTCTGCCTTCTTTATCTGAAGTGACGCGAAGAGCCCGCCCGGTACCTGGTTGTCCGGGTCCATCGTGTCGCCGATCTGGGGCAAGATCAGCACGATGACGAGCCACACCACGAGGCCGACGATCAAGCCTGTGCTCAACTGTCGCGAAAGCACGGTCAGTGCGATGGCGAGGGCACTCCAGAACATCAAGTACACCCAGGCGAGCATCGCGGCGATGACCACGCGGATCAGGTCGTGCCAGGTGAGCGAGGCACCGCCCACCGTGGAAATGGTGATGATGGACACCACGGTCAGGAATGCGACGACGACAAGCCAGACGACGGAGAGCCCCAACAGTTTGCCGCCGGCGATGGCGAACCTGCCAATCGGGCGGGTGAGCATCAACTGAAGCGTGCCTCGATGCTTTTCCTTCGCGACCGTGCCATACCCGAGAACGACGGCGAACAGCGCCCCGAGTATTTCAATGTACTCAACTCCACCACGCAGAAGCTGAAGCGGAAACAGTTGGGGAGGAGCAGCGGGGGTGCCACTTCCCGAGTTGGCCAACTGCTGCGCGTACTGGTTGTAGGCGTCAAGTTGAATTCGAAAGTCCGCCGCCCCCACCAGTACGGAGATCACCACAGCGAAGCTGAGGAATCCGATCAGAATGATGAGCAGGGGATCGCGCCTCAGATCCAGAAGTTCCTTCGATGAGAAGGTCAGGACGTCAGTCATCGAGTGGGCTCCCTAGTTTCGTTCTGGGTGTCGCCGCCACGAAGAAAATCAGGACCACGAGAAAAATGAGCAGCACGAGTGTTGCGGCGGTCACGCTGCCCGTGACGGTGCTGTCCTTCAGTACGATGCTCGCGGCGCGTTTGAACTGTTCCGTTATGGCCAGAGGGCCGGTGAAGAGATTGATCGTGTCGAATATTCCGCCGCTGGGCGGGGGGATCGACGGTATCGGGTTCAGCAGGGCTACCGGTCGCGCGGCCGTTCCCAGCTGCGGCAGGATGAACGCGACAACACTCCACGCGATGAAGGGTGCCAGCAGCGCCGTGGTCTCCTTCTTGCTGTAGATGCCGCTGAACATCCCGACCATGGCGAACGCGGTCAACAGGATCCAGCTCAGCACACCGAAGGTCGCCAACCTTGTCGTCGAATCCGGCCCCAGGATGCTCCCGGTAATGACGCCGATACTCCCCCAGTTGATGACGATGCTGATCGCCAGCACCACCGCAATGACTACGCTCAGTGCGGCGAGCTGGCCCAACAGCCGGCCGGCGGAGGTAACCGGCCGGCTGAGGACGAGTGCATAGGTTGTGGCCTTTCGGTCCCGGATCGTGGACTGCACGCCCAGCACAATGGCCATAAGTGCGCCGATCAGTACGACATAGATCGTGGAATTCTGCGCGTAGAAGAGATCCGGTGTGCCGCTAAACGGGTTTGGCGCTGTCGTGAGCCCGTCGGCGCTGATCTGTTGGTAGACGGCGTTGACCGTGTTGCGCGTCGACCAGCCGATGAATGACGACATCGAGACCATCGCCAGGAACACGAGAAGCAGAAGTTGAGGGATTCGGGCCCGTCGGGTGCACAGCAACTCGTGCTGGAACGATGCGGTGAAACCGTTCACCGGACGGGAACCGATTCCAGCTGAAAGTACACATCTTCGAGCGAATCTTCGCTGGAGAATGTGTTGAGCGTTCCCGACATCGAATCGGTGTGCACGAGGCCGCCATTGCGCAGGATTCCGATGCTGGTGCACGTCTTCGTCACTTCCGACAACAGGTGGGTGTTCATGAAAATGGTCATCCCGAACTCGCTGTTCAGTCGCGCGATGGTGTCCCTGAGCGCCCGCACCCCTTCCGGGTCGAGTCCCGAGGTGGGTTCGTCGAGGAACAGTACGGTGGGCTCATGCAGCACAGCCTGCGCGATGCCGATTCGCTGCCGCATCCCCTTGCTGAAACCTCCGACTCGACGATCTTCCATCCCGCCGAAGTCGAGGAAGTCCAGAACTTCGGTGATGCGACCATCCGGCTTCCTGAGGCCGGACAGCTTTCCGAAGAACCGAAGGTTCTCGCGCACTGTGAGGTGATCGTAGAACTGCACGTTCTCGGGCAGGTAGCCGATCGACCGTCGCACCTCCTGCGCCTGCGCCACCACGTCGAATCCGTTGACTAACGCGGTTCCGGCGGTCGGTGCCAAAAGGGTGGTCAGCACGTTGACTGTCGTCGTCTTGCCTGCCCCGTTGTGTCCCAGAAGGCCGAAAACTTCGCCCTGGGCGATCTCCAGTGTCATCCCGGTCAGCGCGTGGCGCGACCCGAAAGACACCGCGATCTCGTGCATCTGTATTGCATGAGTGGTCATGAGCACGAAATTAGCAACGCGATTATGAGACCACGATGAGATTGAAAAGTGGAGTTCGCATTATCGGGCAATTCACATAATTGACCGCCGAACCCTCAGGATTGCGGCGCAGTTTGGGTTCGCGCGATCCGCTGTTGCGCACGAACGGCTACGCAGCCCGCCGCGTACCCTGCCGTGGTCCCGGCCGTGCTGGCTGCCGTGCTCGCTACCGCGGTGTCGGCGTCGGCGGATGTCCTCAGCGCGGCACTGGCAGGATGGAATGGTGATCCCGGTCGACTCCCTCTCCACCCCGTGGATCCTGGGTGCGGTGCTCGCGGCGCTAATGGGCGTCCTCGTGTGGCGCGCGGTCACGAAGGATCGGCGCGAATATCAGCGCTTCACGAGGCAGCATTCCACACGGCTACGGCAGGCGATGTACCGCAAGTGGTTGTTCGAGTCGATGGGCTGGTTCGGCGGGTCTGCCCTGGTCGTGTTCGTGCTCGTGTGGGGTTTCGTGCCGCGGATGCTCGCGCAGGTCGAGACGTGGCCGCCGATGGAGTGGTTCCGCAGCGTGCTTGCGGGGAGCGCCCTGGTATCCGGGCTCGTCGTGGGAGGCGCGATCGGGCTCGTGGTGGGCATGATCGCGCTCGTGTTTTTCGGACGCAACGCGACGGAGGTGCCGACGATCGGCGACATCCACGCGCTGCTCCCCCGCAACCGCGCGGAGTTGAAATTCGGATGGCTGCTGTCGATCAACGCCGGCATTGTGGAGGAGCTGCTGTTTCGGCTCGCGCTGCCGGCACTCATTTTCGGGGTGTTCGGCAATGCGCTGCTGGCGATCAGCGTGAGCCTCGTGGTGTTCGGGCTTCTGCACGCCTATCAGGGCGTTGGCGGGGTGATCGGGAGTTTTGTGATCGGGGTGGTCCTGATGGCGGTGTTCCTGGCGACCGGCAACATCCTGTGGCCGATACTCCTGCATGCCGTGTTCGATCTGAGGTCGCTCGTGCTGATTCCCGTCGTGGTGTATCAGGTGCATCTGCCGGAGGATGAGCGGCGCGTGAAAGCTGAAGTATCCGAAGACTCGGTGAACTCTTTGCCCGAGTAGCAGAGGTGAATTCTGGAGTTCGCCGCGCATTCGTTCGCCCAAAACATGCTTGCTGATGCGGTCACGCCCGGCCTGTGACGACGACACTGAGGCCGCTGGCAGCGGCAGCCATTCGGTTGTCGTTGGTCCAGAGCTGATCGCAGCCGTGCAACTGCGCGGCGGCGAGGTGCAGCGCATCCGGCGTGCGGATGCCGTGGCGCGCGCGAAGCTCCGCCGCCCTGACAAAGTGCTCGGGCTCGAGCCGTAGCAGCCGGAACTGCTTAAGAGCACGGACGTAGTGGTCGTGCAGCACGAGATTTTCCTCGCGCAACGGCCCGACCAGGCACTCGAGCATAACCAGCGGGCTGATCGCCACCACGACATCGGTGGACTCGATGAGTTGTCGGCGCACCTCGTCACCGCGAGCACCGTGGTCTTCGACCGCGTAGATCACGACGCACGAGTCGAGGTAGATCACTCCCAGCCCTCGCGCTCGGAGGCGATTTGCTGTTCGAGCGCGGCAGTAGATCGGGAGGCCTGACGAGGTACCGGATTGCTCACCAGCCAGGCAGCGGCGCTTCCTGCGGTGTAGGTGGGGGTATCGTCGGCCGCCGAAACGAGCCGGGCTACTGGCTTCCCCCGGTTTGCGATCACGATGTCTTCGCCAGCGCCGGCGGCGGCGACCAGTTTGGACAGGTTGTTACGCGCGTCCAGAATATTCACCTTCTTCATGGGCGGCTCCTCGATTCTGGCTAGATTACTTAGCCAGCTTACCGTAAGCACCGTCATCGCATCAGTCTTGCGTGACCGATCCAAGCAAAGACGACGAACTTCGCGTCGAAGTGGGCGATCACTGGCAATGCCACGTTGTGGAGGGGAAGTGCGGCAACCCCAGCGCCCCACGTGCGGCGATCAGAGTTCGTCGCGGAGCCGTTCGATGACGACCACTGCATCCGACATTGGCAGGATGAGCATATGCTTTCCGCCAGGAAGTCGTGTGAAGCCGAATTGCTCGTAGAACGGTACGACATTCTCGTCTCGAGCGTGAACGGCGATCACGGCATTGCCGATCTGATGTGAGACTTGCACCGCTCTGACAAATGCATCTTGAAGCAATGAGGCGCCAAGCCCATGCCCTCGGAAACGCAGATCGACTGCCAGGCGGCCGATCAAAATCGCAGGCACCGGATCGGGCAAGTGGGTGCCAAGGTCTCCGGTCACTGCACACGCCACAGCGAACGACGAGAGGCAGTAATAACCAGCAATTTTTCGGTCGTCAGCAAAGGTCATGAACGTCCGAGAACCGCCAGAAATTTGATTCGTCAATGCCAGGGTACGAAACCAGTTGTTGAGGCTGGGGACACCACAATCAAAGGTGCCGACGGGATCGCCTCGCTGCAGCGCTCGCGGTGGCGTGAATGTCGTCACTGGTCAGTAAATATGGAAGGGCGCCGAAGCAGGTCCGCGAGCCCTTCAACAAACTTCCCTGGGCGACTGATCTCTGCGGTGAAAAACTCCCAGTCGTCAGCCCCGAGAAAAAGCAGATGCTCCTCCTGAATGGTGGCGCGCGCGGCCCGCAGCGCCGCATCCTTCACGAATGCGGATGTCGTAAGCCCTCGGATGGCGGATGCGGTTTCGAGCTCGTCCTTCAGTTCCGGCGTGATACGGAATTCGACTCGGTCGGTGGCTTTCGTCATGACGTCATTGTACGGCAAACCGCCGGACACAGCGTAGTACTATGCCCGCTACTCCAGCCCGGCGAGCGCCGCGCGCAGCCAGGCCCGGTAAGAGTCTGCCGTCCACTCAGCGTCGATGACGAGCGCGCGATACGCGGTCGGATGCCCGATCGACCAGATCGTGGCGGCCGCCTGGTCATCCGTCATGCCGTTGCGCAGGCCACCGCGCTCCCGCAAACCGGCGGCGGCGAGACCGTAGTTGCGGAGCCTCTGCTGCGCGCGTTTCTGCTCGAACGCCGCGGCATCCTCGTCGACCGCGACGGACTGTTGGATGATCCAGTGGATGGATGCGACGCGCTCATTGGCCTCGAGCAGCCAGTCCGCGATGATGTCGAGAAACTCGCTGGCATCCTGCGCGGCGCCCGTGCGCTCGGCCATGAACTCCGGCACGGGCGTGGGCGCGTTCGGTCCGGATACCGCAGCGTCGAGCACCGCCGACAGCACCGCCGTCTTGTTGCCGATCGCGTTGTAGATCGTCTGCACGGCAACCCCCGCGCGCGTGGCGATCGCGCCGATGGACGTGCCGACGTAGCCGAGCTCGCTGAACAGGGCGGTGGCGGCATCCACAATCTGGGTGCGCGTCGCGGCGGCAAGCGTGTCCCTGAGGGGTGCGGCGGGCGGCGACGTGGCGGGCTTTGGCATCGCGGTCATAAACTTAGACTATCGTTCTACTAACTAGAATGCTATTCTAACGAACACGTGTTGATGATCAGGAGGACCGTGATGGTTGACTCTCGCACCCACTTCCCCACGATCGTGATCGGCGCCGGCCAGGCCGGGCTCGCGACCGGGTACCACCTTGCCGAGCGCGGCGAGGATTTTGTGATCCTGAACGCGGAGGCGCGCGTCGGCGACGAGTGGCGCCGGCGGTGGGATTCGCTGCTGCTCTTCACTCCCGCGCGGCACTCTGCGCTGCCCGGGCTGCCGCATCCGGACCCACGCGCGTTTCTCAGCAAGGACGAGATTGCCGACTACCTGGAGGGGTACGCGAAGCAGTTCGATCTTCCTGTGCGTCACGGCGTGACGGTTACGGGGGTTGCGCGGTCGGGCGAGGGTTTCACCGTCACGACGAGCGCCGGGGTGCTGACCGCGGACAGTGTCGTGGTGGCGACCGGGGCGACGACGGCGCCTGCCGTGCCGGGGTTCGCGTCGGAGCTGGATGCGGACATCCGGCAGCTGCATTCGAGCGAGTACCGCAACCCGAGCTCGGTGCCGCCTGGCACGGTGCTCGTGGTGGGTGCGGGGACATCCGGCGCGGAGATCGCGCTCGAGCTGGCGGCGAGCCATCCGGTGCTCCTGGCCGGGCGCCCGACGCCGCACATCCCGGATGCCGTGTTCGCCGTGGCCGGCGAACTGTACTGGAACCTCGTCTATCGTGTGCTCACGATCGATACCCCGATCGGGCGCAAGGTGGCGCCGAAGTTCCATTCGCGCGGAGCACCGCTCATCCGGATCTCGATGAAGAAGGTGCAGGCGGCGGGTGTGTCGCGGTTACCGCGCCTCACCGGCGTCGAAAACGGTATGCCGATCGTGGAGGGCGTGAGCGTTCCGCGCCCCAGCACCGTGATTTGGGCGACCGGATACCGGCCAGGGCTGGAGTGGATCGAGGGCGTGCCGCTGGATGCGGGCGGCCTGCCGGATGCGCCGCGCGGCGTGGTGGCGAGCATGCCCGGCCTGTTCTTCGTCGGGATGCCGTTCCAGTTCGGGCTCACCTCGCAGTTGCTCGGCGGGGTGGGGCGGGA
>OEIU01000514.1_pt1 | contig 35234 bp, 29 predicted proteins | sample 1539221 | NCBI WGS metagenome assembly OEIU01 (sample SAMN03792071, study PRJEB22550) | activated sludge metagenome | feature: wastewater treatment plant; material: activated sludge; isolation source: Wastewater treatment plant of a petroleum refinery complex | place: Argentina: Zarate | collected...
TCGTCTTGCCATCGGTGAGTTTGGCGACGCGTACATGGGCGTGCGCCTGACTGGCTACCTGCGGCAGATGCGTGACGCAGAGAACCTGGGTGCGTGAGCCCAGCGTACGCAACTGGCGTCCCACGATTTCCGCGACGCCGCCGCCGACACCGGCATCGACTTCATCGAAGACCAGGCAGGGCAGGGTGTCGGTCTGTGCGGCGGCAACCTGGACCGCCAGGCTGATACGGGACAACTCACCGCCAGAGGCGACTTTCGCCAGCGCCCGCGGCGGCTGGCCGGGATTGGCGCTCACCAGGAATTCGATGTCGTCGGCGCCATGTTGTCCCGCGGAGTCGGCCGGCAATGGCGATACCGAAACCTGGAACTTGCCGCCCGGCATGCCGAGGCTCTGCATCAGCGCGGTCACACGGTCGCTCAGTTCCGCTGCCGCGGATTTGCGTGCGCTCGACAGCTTGCTGCAGGCCGCGCGAAAGGTTTTCTCGGCTTCGATGAGTTTCGCTTCGATGGCTTCGAGCGACGCATCGAGCGACTCCAGTCGGCTCAGTTCCGCCTCGAGATGTTCGCGAGTCGTAATCAACCCGGCCGGTTCGACGCGATGCTTGCGTGCGAGTCCTTCGGCCGCTGCGAGCCGCTGTTCGACCCATTCCTGCCGGCCCGGATCGGCATCGAGCGAGGACTCGTAGCGTTCGACCGATTCGACGCCTTCGCGCAGCGCGATCAGCGATTCATCGATGAGCCGCGCCATCGGGGCAAATTGAGTGTCGAGATCGGCCAGCGTGCGGGCAATCGACAATGCGCGGGAGACGGTTTGTTCCGCGCTCGAGTCTTCCGCTTCGCGCAGCAGTTGCACGATTGCACGGGCACCTTCGGCGAGCCGGCCGCGCTGCGACAGACGCGTGCGTTCGATCGCCAGTTCCTCGATTTCACCGGGCTTCAGGTCGAGGCCTGCGAGTTCGCCGAGATGAAATCGCAGCATTTCCAGCCGCGTCGTGCGATCCCGGGCCGTCGCCTGCGCCTCGTCGCGTTCCGCTCGCAGCGAGGCGAGCGTCTGCCATTGAGCGGCGACAGCGGCGACGAGCGGGGAGTGATCGCCATTCCGATCCAGCAATTCGCGCTGCGGCGCACGACGCATCAGCGACTGATATTCCATCTGGCCGTGAACGTCGACCAGCGTTTCGCCGAGCTGACGCAGCGACTGCACCGACATGGCCTGGCCGTTCACGTAGGCGCGCGAGCGCCCGTCGGCGGCGACGACGCGGCGCAGGACGCATTCGCCTTCATGCTCGATGGCCTGTTCGTTGAGCCATTCGATGGCCGCGTTGTTGCCGGCAATACTGAAGGTGGCGGAAACCTCGGCACGATCGGTGCCGTGCCGAACCACCTCCGCACCCGCGCGCCCGCCGGCGGCGAGCAGCAGGGCATCCACCAGAATGGATTTGCCGGCGCCCGTTTCACCGGTCAGCACGGTGAGGCCGCGGCCCAGTTCGAGTTCCACGGCGTCGATGATCGCGAAATCGCGAATCTGTATATGAGTGAGCACGGAATTCCTGGAAATCAGTCCGTCGAACTGCCCGGCAGCATGCGATCACCGCGGCCCCAGCGCAGCTTGGAGCGCAGGATGCGGTAGTAATCGTGATCCGGCGGATGCAGCAGCGTCACGCTGGTGGCGGCGCGGGTGACGAGCAGACGATCGCCGACCTCCAGTTCTCCCAGCGATACGCCGTCGCAGGTGATGTGGGCATTGGCCTCGGGGCGGTCGACCAGCCGTACTTCGATGGTGGCGGAACTTCGGATGACGATGGGCCGGTCCGACAGCGTATGCGGACAGATCGGCGCGAGCACGGTGGCGTCGAGTTCCGGATACAGGATCGGACCGCCGCACGAGAGCGCATAGGCCGTCGAGCCGGTCGCGGTGGCGATCACGAGGCCATCGCCGCCGTGACTGTTCACGTAGCGGCCGTCGATCCAGGTTTCGAAATCCAGCATCCGGCCGGTCTGCCATTTTTGCACGACGACGTCGTTCAGCGCCTGGCCCTGACAGGTTTCCAGATTGGCGCGAATCAGGGTGGCCTGCAGCATGGCGCGCTGATCCTTCACATAGCGGCCGCCCAGCACGTCGTCCAGCCGCTCGCGGATGTCGCTCGGGGTGATGTCGGCCAGGAAGCCGAGCCGGCCGCGATTCACGCCCAGCACCGGAACGCCAAAAGGTGCTGCCAGACGCGCCGCGCTCAGCATCGTGCCGTCGCCGCCGACGGCGACGATCAGGTCCACGTTACTGCCGAGATTTTTTTCGGGATGACGTTCGATGGGCAGGGAGCCGACGTCGAGTTCCGCGTCCGACGCAAGCAGGATGCGGCAGCCGCGGCCGTGCAGGTAGGTGGCCAGAATCAGCATGGATTCGCCGACCCGCGAATCGTGATGGTTGCCGACCAGGGCGATGGATTTGAATGATTCTGCGGTGGGCGACATGGGCCGCTGTTTTAGCATGCGCCGATGAAGGACGTGGAGCCGGATGGCATCCGGTGTGTCGCCAAGCCTGTCGCTTGACACCGTCAGGCGCCGTGCTAGTTTCGCCGGCGTCCTTCAGGATGCAGGCAAAATGCCTTCTGTCACATGGGTTTGAGTGACGTCAGTACCGCGTAACCCGCAAGACACTGCTTACGATCGACGATGAGTCCAGAGACCGGCGAGGACCTGCTCAACGAACGAGCCCAGCAACTGCTGAAGCGGCTCGTCGAAAACTACATTCGCGACGGTCAGCCGGTGGGCTCGCGCACGTTGTCACGCGATGTCGGCCTCACGCTCAGCGCGGCGACGATCCGCAATGTCATGGCGGATCTGGAGACGCTGGGCTTCGTTACCTCTCCGCATACGTCCGCCGGGCGCATTCCCACCGACAAGGGCTACCGCTTCTTCGTCGATACGCTGCTCAGGTACGAACCGCTGGAAGACGCCAAGGTGGCACAGATCCAGACGCATCTCGGCGAGCACGTCGACAATCCGAAGGCGCTCGTTGCCGCGGCGTCGCGAATGCTGTCCAGCGTGACGCGGATGGCGGGTGTCGTGACGCTGCCGCGCCAGAGTCACGCGTCCCTGAGCCAGATCGAATTCATTCCGCTGTCCGACAACCGCGTGCTGGCGGTGATGATCGTGAACGGTAGGGAAGTGCAGAACCGCATCCTGCAACTCGAGCGCCGTTACACCGCCGACGAACTGCGCCGTGCCTCGAACTATCTGAACCAGGAACTCGCCGGCCGGGAGCTGTCGACCATCCGCGAGCGGCTGGTGGCCCAGCTCAAGGAGACGCGCGAGACCCTGAACCAGCTGATGCTCGATGCGATCATGCTGGCGCAGCAGGTAGTCGACACCCCCGTCGCCGGCAAGATGGAATACGTGATGGCGGGCGAGACCAACCTGATGGATTTCGCCGAACTCTCCAACGTCGAGAAGCTGCGCCGGCTGTTCGACGCCTTCACCCAGCAGCGCGACATCCTCAACCTGCTCGACCACAGTCTGAAGGCCGAAGGCGTACAGATCTTCATTGGCCACGAATCCGGTCACACGATCCTGGACGATTGCAGTATCGTCACCGCCCCGTACACGCTGGACCAGGAAGTGGTGGGCGTGCTGGGCGTGATCGGTCCGACGCGGATGGCGTACGAACGTGTCATCCCCATCGTCGATATCACCGCGAAACTGCTGGGTTCGGCGCTGAACCAGCGGTCTTGAATTCACGGCACCCAGCCGCAGATTCCCGAAATCGATTGCCCGGCCTTCCGGCCGCGGCCGCCTATTGCACCGATGGAGACGACATGACTGCAGACCACCAGTTCCAACCTTCCGACAATCCGGCCGCAGGTGAGGAGCCCGTCGATGTGGCTGCGCTGAAAGCGGCGCTCGAGGCGGCGGAAGTGCGCGCGCTGGAGAACAAGGACCTGTACATGCGGGCGCTGGCCGAACTGGAGAATGTCCGCAAGCGTTCGGCCCGCGAGGTCGAGCAGGCGCACAAGTACGCCGTCGACCGGTTCGCCAATGACCTGATCGGCGTGAAGGACAGTCTGGAACTGGGCGTGGATGCCTCGGGCAACATCGAGACGCTGCGCGCCGGCACCGAGGCGACGCTGAAGCTGCTGTCGAAGGCCTTCGAAAAGGCCGGGCTGGTGGAAATCCAGCCGCAGGGCGAGACGTTCAATCCCGAACTGCACGAGGCGATGGTGGCCCAGCCGTCCGCCGAGCATGTGTCCAACACGGTTCTGCAGGTGGTGCAGAAGGGGTATCAGCTCAATGGTCGCCTGCTGCGCCCGGCACGCGTCATCGTCGCCCGGGAGCCGTAAAAAATTACTTCTGTAGCAATGAGTTGGATATGAGGTTTCCGGTTGTGGGGCCGGCTTCAGCCGGCCTGCGGACGTGTCAGGCTAAAGCCTGACCTACAGAAGAGGAATCGCCTTGAAAGCCCCGCAAGGGTCCGCATCTAGTCCGCCAGTTGCACCTGATTTGCACCGTTTTCAAAACACGTTTCGCGTAGGAGTTGAGGCACATGGGTAAGGTCATCGGCATCGATCTCGGCACGACCAATTCGTGCGTGGCGATCATGGAAGGCGGCAAGCCGCGCGTGATCGAAAACAGCGAAGGTGATCGCACCACGCCTTCGATCGTCGCGTTCACCAAGGACGATGAAGTCCTGGTCGGTCAGTCGGCCAAGCGCCAGGCCGTCACCAATCCGCACAACACCCTGTTCGCCATCAAGCGCCTCATCGGTCGCCGTTTCGAGGACGACGTGGTGCAGAAGGATGTGGGCATGGTGCCCTACAAGATCGTCAAGGCCGACAACGGCGACGCCTGGGTCGATGCCCAGGGCAAGAAGATGGCGCCGCCCGAGATCTCGGCGCGCGTGCTCATGAAGATGAAGAAGACCGCCGAGGATTTCCTGGGCGAGCCGGTGACCGAAGCCGTCGTCACCGTTCCGGCGTATTTCAACGACTCGCAGCGCCAGGCGACCAAGGACGCCGGCCGCATCGCGGGCCTGAACGTCAAGCGCATCATCAACGAGCCGACCGCGGCGGCCCTTGCCTATGGCATGGACAAGCAGGGCGGTGATCGCAAGATCGCCGTGTACGACCTGGGCGGCGGCACGTTCGATATTTCCATCATCGAAGTGGCCGATGTCGACGGTGAGCGTCAGTTCGAAGTGCTCGCGACCAACGGCGACACGTTCCTCGGCGGCGAGGACTTCGACAAGGTCATCATCGATTACCTCGGCGACGAGTTTAAGAAGGAGAGCGGCGTCGACGTGCGTCGCGATCCGCTCGCGCTGCAGCGCCTGAAGGAAGCGGCGGAGAAGGCGAAGATCGAGCTGTCGTCCAGTCAGCAGACCGAGATCAACCTGCCGTACATCACGGCGGATGCCTCCGGCCCCAAGCACCTGAACATCAAGCTCACGCGCGCCAAGCTGGAATCGCTGGTCGAAGCGCTGGTCCAGCGCACGATCGAGCCGTGCCGCATCGCCGTGAAGGATGCGGGTCTGTCGCTGAAGGACATCTCCGAAGTCATCCTCGTCGGTGGCCAGACGCGCATGCCGCTGGTGCAGAAGGCCGTGAAGGACTTCTTCGGCCAGGAGCCGCGCAAGGACGTGAACCCGGATGAGGCCGTGGCCGTCGGCGCCGCGATCCAGGGCGGCGTGCTGTCCGGCGAAGTGAAGGACGTGCTGCTGCTCGACGTCACGCCGCTGTCGCTGGGTATCGAAACCCTCGGCGGCGTCATGACCAAGCTGATCGAGAAGAACACCACGATTCCGACCAAGGCGAATCAGACCTTCTCGACCGCCGACGACAACCAGGGCGCCGTGACCATTCACGTGCTGCAGGGCGAGCGTCAGCGCGCGGGCGACAACAAGTCGCTGGGCCAGTTCAATCTCGAAGGCATTCCGCCGGCGCCGCGCGGCATGCCGCAGATCGAAGTCACGTTCGACATCGACGCCAACGGCATCCTGAACGTGTCGGCGAAGGACAAGGCCACGGGCAAGGAACAGAAGATCGTCATCAAGGCCTCGAGCGGCCTGTCGGAAGATGACATCAAGCGCATGGTCTCGGATGCCGAGTCGCATGCAGAAGAGGACAAGCGCTTCCGCGAGCTGGTCGAGTCGCGCAACAAGGCCGATGCGCTGATCCATCAGAGCGAGAAGGCGCTGAAGGATCTGGGCGACAAGGTCCAGGGGGCGGATCGCGCCAGGATCGAGTCGGCCGTGTCGGATCTGAAGAAGGCCATCGCCGGCGACGACAAGGACATCATCGACAAGAAGGCGGCGGCGCTCGCCGAGGCTTCCGGCGCGCTGGCGCAGCAGGCCTACGCCCAGTCCGAAGCGGGTGCCCAGCCTGAAGGCGGCGCGGGTCCGAGCGGCGCCAAGCAGGACGACGTGCTCGACGCCGAGTTCGAAGAGGTCAAGGACAAGAAGACCGGGAACTGAGTGGATTCGGGCAAAGTGCGCCCGAATCGATGGGAATGCCGCGATGAGCGCGGCATCATAGGCAGCACAGTGGCCGCCGCGGGACTCGTTCTCGCGGCGGCCAGCTTGTGTCAGCGGCGCGGGTTTCACCGCGACCGAACGATTACGAAGACTGGCAGCCGATAGCTACGACATGTCCAAGCGCGATTACTACGTGGTGCTGGAAGTCTCCCGCACAGCCACCGAAGCCGAACTGAAGAAGTCGTATCGGCGTCTGGCCATGAAATATCACCCGGACCGCAATCCGGACGATCACGAGGCCGAAGAGAAATTCAAGGAGGCCAAGGAGGCCTACGAAGTGCTGACGGATGAGCAGAAGCGCGCCATCTACGATCAGCACGGTCATGAAGGATTGGCGGCACGCGGCGGCGGTGGCGGGTTCGGCGGCGGCGATGCCTTCAGCGATATTTTCGGCGATGTGTTCGGCGACATCTTCGGCGGCGGCCGGCGTGGCGGGCGCCAGCAGGTGTTCCGCGGCGCCGATCTGCGCTACGACCTCGAACTCGATCTCGAACAGGCCGTCTTCGGCCACGAAGCCAGTGTGGAATTCACGACGCTGGGCGAATGCGAGCCCTGCAAGGGCAGCGGCGCCGCGCCCGGCTCCAAGACGACGAATTGCGAAACCTGTCATGGCGCCGGCCAGGTGCGGATACAGCAGGGCTTCTTCGCCGTGCAGCAGACGTGTCCGCGCTGCAAAGGCCGCGGCCAGGTCATCAGCCAGCCGTGCGACAGCTGTCTCGGCCAGGGTCGCATCCGTCGCAAGAAGACGCTGACGGTCAAGGTCCCCGCGGGCGTCGACAACGGTGATCGCATCCGGCTGACGGGCGAGGGCGAAGCAGGGCGCAATGGCGGCCCCGCAGGCGATCTCTATGTCGAGATCCGGGTGCGCGAGCATCCGATTTTCGAACGCGACGGCAGCCATCTTTCGTGCGAAGTACCCGTGAGTTTCGCGACGGCGGCGCTCGGTGGCACGGTCGAGGTGCCGACGCTGGACGGCAATGTCGAGCTGAAAGTGCCGAACGAGACGCAATCCGGTCGCGTGTTCCGTCTGCGGGAAAAGGGCGTCAAGCCCGTGCGCGGTGGGGCGACTGGAGATCTGTTCTGTCGCATCGTGGTCGAAACGCCCGTCAACCTGACCGACGAACAGCGCGATCTGCTGAAACAGTTCGACGCGACCATGCGCACCAGCACGCACAATCACAGTCCGCGCGAACGCAGCTGGCTCGACGGCGTGAAGCGCTTCTTCGAAACCATCCGAAGCTGAGTCATGACGAACCCGGCACTGCGTGTGGCGATTTTCGGTGTCACCGGGCGCATGGGGCGTGCATTGCTCAGCGCGCTCGATGAAATCCCCGGCGCGCGGTTGGCGGGCGCGGGCGCTTCACCGCAGAGCAGTTGGAACGGCAAGGATGTGGGTGAGCCGTCCGGCACTGCGAAGCGCGGTGTGCTCATCAGCGGCGATCCGGCGCAGGCGCTGCGCGATGCGAATGTCGCGATCGACTTTGCCTTGCCGGAGGGCACGTCGGCCAATCTGCGGGCCTGTGTCGCTGCCGGATGTTCGCTGGTGATCGGTACGACCGGCCATGATGCAGCGACTCGTGCAGAGATCGAGAACGCGGCAAAGCAGATCGCGATCGTCAGTGCGCCGAACATGAGTCTGGGTGTGAACCTGCTGCTGAAGCTGGTCGAACTCGCAGCCGCGAAGCTCGACGAGGGCTACGACATCGAAGTGTTCGAAGCGCATCACCGCAACAAGAAGGATGCCCCATCGGGCACGGCGCTCGCATTGGGCCGGTCAGCGGCGGCGGGGCGCAAAATTTCGTTGGATGCCGCGGCCGAGTACGCCCGACACGGCAACACCGGAGTCCGGCCTCGCGGCACGATCGGCTTCTCCGTGTTCCGCGGCGGCGATGTCGTCGGCGATCACACGGTCACCTTTGCCGGCATCGGCGAACGGATCGAATTGACGCATCGCGCCAGCGACCGGATGGCCTTCGCAAGGGGTGCCGTCGCCGCTGCGCGCTGGGTCTGCGGTCGCGAGCCGGGTCTGTATTCGATGCAGGATGTCCTGGGACTTTCCTGAAGTCGCGGCAGTCTGCGGGCGCGGGAAATTTTCCGCGCTCGTCGTGGTTTTCCTCAGGCACATTCCGGAAGTTTCTGCTTCCCTCACTCTGGTCACTCGCGTAGACTGCCGCCTTCAGCACGTGGCGATATTTCTTGTGCGCGGGATCGGCTACCAGCCCCTCCCGCTATTCGTGCGCGCGCCTGAAATGATTGACAGGAGCTGAAGTGACCCAAGGCGACAGAACGACGGCTGTACTCGCGCTTGAAGACGGTACGGTTTTTTCTGGCCGCTCGATCGGCGCAAAGGGCAATACGACGGGCGAAGTGGTGTTCAACACCGCCATGACGGGCTACCAGGAAATCCTGACTGACCCGTCCTACTGCCGTCAGATCGTCACCCTCACGTATCCCCACATCGGCAATACCGGCGCGAACCCGGAAGATCTGGAATCCGCCTCCGTCTATGCGGCGGGCCTGATCATTCGCGACCTGCCGGCGACGTACGCCAACTGGCGCGCCTCGGAGTCGCTGGAAAGCTTCCTCGAACGCGGCAAGGTGGTGGCGATCGCCGATATCGATACGCGCAAGCTGACGCGCATCCTGCGCGAGAAGGGCGCACTCGCCGGCTGCATCATGACCGGCGAGAAGGCGACCCCGATCGCTGCGGTACACGCCGCGCGCAAGTTCCCCGGCCTGAAGGGTATGGACCTCGCGAAGGTCGTCTCGACCAAGCGCACGTATCAGTGGAACGAAGGCACGAACTGGGCGCTGTCGCAGGGTCCGAAGCAGCGGCCGGGTCAACGCGTGCATGTCGTGGCGTACGACTTCGGCATCAAGCGCAACATCCTGCGCCTGCTCGCGGATCATGGCTGTCGCATCACCGTCGTTCCCGCGCAGACGCCCGCGGACAAAGTGCTGGCGATGAACCCGGACGGCATCTTCCTGTCGAACGGCCCGGGCGATCCGGAGCCGTGCACGTACGCGATCGATGCGATCCGCAGATTCCTCGAGACCGACATTCCGATCTTCGGCATCTGTCTCGGTCACCAGTTGCTGGGCCTCGCGAGCGATGCGAAGACGGTGAAGATGAAGTTCGGTCATCACGGCGCGAACCATCCGGTGCAGGACATCGGCAGCGGGCGCGTTCTGATCACCAGCCAGAATCACGGCTTCGCGGTCGACGAAAACACGCTCGGAGCGAACGTGAAAGTGACGCACAAGTCGCTGTTCGACGGTTCGCTGCAGGGCATCGAACGCACCGACCGCCCCGCTTTCAGTTTCCAGGGTCATCCGGAAGCGAGTCCTGGTCCGCACGACGTGCGCGAACTGTTCGGCCGCTTCGTGGGCCTCATCAATGAACGCCTCAATGCGCAGACTGCGGCCAAAGAAGGTACGCGGCGTGTGGCAGAGCGCTAAGACGAACGTTACAGACAAGAGTCGAGATGCCAAAACGTACCGATCTTCAGAGCATCCTCATCATTGGCGCCGGGCCCATCGTCATCGGGCAGGCGTGCGAATTCGACTATTCAGGCGCGCAAGCCTGCAAGGCGCTCAAGGAAGAGGGCTATCGCGTCATCCTGGTGAACTCCAATCCGGCGACGATCATGACGGACCCGGAAACCGCCGATGTCATCTACATCGAGCCGGTCAACTGGCGCGCCGTCGAGCGCATCATCGAGAAGGAAAAGCCGAGTGCATTGCTGCCCACCATGGGCGGCCAGACGGCGCTGAACTGCGCGCTCGATCTGGTGCGCGAAGGCGTGCTGGAGAAGCACGGCGTCGAGCTCATCGCCGCTTCGCGCGAAGCCATCGACATGGCCGAAGACCGCGAACGTTTCCGCAATGCCATGCGCGAGATCGGTCTCGAATCGCCGCGCTCGAAAATCGCCCACAGCATGGATGAGGCGCTGGCCGTGCAGGCGGAAATCGGCTTTCCGACCGTCATCCGTCCGTCGTTCACGATGGGCGGTTCGGGCGGCGGCATCGCCTACAACCGCGAAGAATTCGTGGCGATCGTCGAGCGCGGTCTGGACGCCTCGCCGACCAGCGAAGTCCTGCTCGAAGAGTCCGTCATCGGCTGGAAAGAGTTCGAGATGGAAGTCGTCCGCGACCGCAAGGACAACTGCATCATCATCTGCTCGATCGAGAATTTCGATCCGATGGGCGTGCACACGGGCGACTCGATCACCGTCGCGCCGGCGCAGACGCTGACTGACAAGGAATACCAGGTCATGCGCAACGCTTCGATTGCAGTGCTGCGCAAGATCGGCGTCGAGTGCGGCGGCTCGAACGTGCAGTTCGCCGTGAATCCCGACGACGGCCGCCTGCTGGTCATCGAAATGAATCCGCGTGTGTCGCGTTCGTCGGCGCTGGCCTCGAAGGCGACGGGATTCCCGATCGCCAAAGTCGCCGCCAAGCTGGCGGTCGGCTACACGCTCGACGAACTCAAGAACGACATCACCGGCGGTGCCACGCCGGCATCGTTCGAACCGACGATCGACTACGTCGTCACCAAGGTGCCGCGTTTCACGTTCGAGAAATTCCCCGGCGCCAATGATCGCCTGACGACGCAGATGAAGTCGGTGGGCGAGGCGATGGCCATGGGCCGTACCTTCCAGGAGTCGCTGCAGAAGGCGCTGCGCAGCATGGAGACGGGCGCGGATGGCCTGGATCCGATCGTGAAGCTGCCGCTCAGCGATGAAGATGCGCAGCGCGTGCGCGAAGAGCTGCGCATGCCGGGGCCGAATCGCATCCGCTATGCCGCCGACGCGCTGCGCGCCGGCTGGACGCTCGAAGACGTTTACGCGCTGTCGAAGATCGACCGCTGGTTCCTGGCGCAGATCGCCGACCTGATTGCTGAAGAACAGGCCGTACAGGCGCAGGGCCTGGAAGCCTTCGATCGCGATCGCGTGCGCGTGCTCAAGCGCAAGGGCTTCTCCGATCGCCGTCTGGCCACGCTGCTGGGCCTGGACGAGGCCAGCGTGCGTCGGCGTCGCACGACCATGGGTATCCGTCCCGTCTACAAGCGAGTCGATACCTGCGCCGCCGAGTTCGCGACTTCCACGGCCTACATGTATTCCACGTACGACGAGGAATGCGAATCGGAGCCGTCGGACCGCAAGAAGATCATGATTCTGGGCGGCGGACCGAACCGCATCGGGCAGGGCATCGAATTCGATTACTGCTGCGTGCACGCCGCGCTGGCGCTGCGTGAAGCCGGGTTCGAGACCATCATGGTCAACTGCAATCCGGAAACCGTCTCCACCGACTACGACACCTCCGATCGGCTCTACTTCGAGCCGCTGACGTTCGAAGACGTCATGGAGATCATCGACAAGGAGAAGCCCGCGGGCGTGATCGTGCAGTACGGCGGACAGACGCCGTTGAAACTGTGTCGCGCGCTCGAAGCGGCCGGTGCGCCGATCATCGGTACGACGCCGGATGCCATCGACGTGGCCGAAGACCGCGAGCGCTTCCAGCAGCTCGTGCAGCAGCTCAATCTGAAGCAGCCGCCGAACTGCACCGCCCGCACCGAAGACCAGGCGATTGCGATGTCGAAGACGATTGGCTTCCCGCTGGTCGTGCGTCCGTCGTACGTGCTGGGCGGTCGCGCAATGGAAGTGGTCTTCAACGAAGACGACCTGCGTACGTACATGACCGACGCCGTCAAGGTTTCCAACGACAGCCCCGTGCTCCTCGATCGCTTCCTCGATCTCGCAGTCGAAGTCGATGTCGATGCGATCTGCGACGGCGAGGACGTGTACATCGGCGGCATCATGGAACACGTCGAACAGGCGGGCGTCCATTCCGGCGACTCGGCGTGCTCGCTGCCGCCGAACAGCCTGAGTCAGGAATTGCAGGCCGAACTGCGCGAACAGACGCGCAAGCTGGCGCGCGGCCTGAACGTCGTCGGACTGATGAACATCCAGTTCGCGATCCAGAACGGCATCATCTACATCCTCGAAGTGAATCCGCGCGCGTCGCGCACGATTCCGTTCGTGTCGAAGGCGACGGGTGTGCCCATCGCCAAGATGGCGGCCCGCGTCATGACGGGCAGCAAACTCAAGGATCTCGGACTCACCGCCGAGCGCATTCCGAAGTTCTACTCGGTGAAGGAAGCCGTTTTCCCGTTCGCCAAGTTCCCGGAATCCGACCCGATCCTGGGGCCGGAGATGAAGTCGACCGGCGAAGTCATGGGTACCGGCCGTTCGTTCGGCGAAGCCTATGCCAAGGCGCAGCTCGCCTCGGGCGTCACGCTGCCGACCCGCGGCGTCTGCCTGATCAGCGTTCGCGAGCGCGACAAGCCCTCCGCAGTGACGCTGGCGCGGCGGCTCGTGGCGCAGGGATTCGAGATTGTCGCGACCGAGGGGACGGCCAAGGCCATCACGGACGCGGGCATTGCCTGCCGGCGCGCCAACAAGGTGCGCGAAGGTCGTCCGCATATCGTCGACATGATCAAGAACGACGAGATCTCGCTCATCGTGAATACGACTGAAGGCAAGCAGGCCATTTTCGAATCGCGCTCGATTCGGCGCGAAGCGGTCCACAAGCGCGTGACGTACTACACGACCGTCACCGCGGGTCTGGCGACCTGCGATGCCATTGCCCACATCAACGAGACTGACGTGAATCGTCTGCAGGATCTGCATCAGGAGGTCGCATCGTGAAGCGCCTGCCATTGACTCTGAAAGGCGCGGAGCGTTTGCGAGCCGAACTGAAGCGCCTGAAGACCGAAGATCGTCCGCGCGTGATTCAGGCCATTGCCGAGGCGCGCAGCCATGGCGATCTGAGCGAGAACGCCGAATATCACGCCGCCCGCGAGCAGCAGAGTTTCATCGAGGGCCGCATCAAGGATCTCGAAGCGCATCTGTCGAACTCGGAAATCATCGACGTCTCGCGCCTGGCCGCCGGCGGCAAGGTCGTCTTCGGCGCCACCGTGAATCTCGAAGATCAGGATGATGGCAACAAGGTCATCTACCAGATCGTCGGCGACGCGGAGGCGGACATCCGCAACGGCTGGATCTCGGTGTCGTCACCGATCGCGCGGGCGCTGGTCGGCAAGCAGGAGGGCGATGTCGTCGATGTGGTGGCGCCGAACGGTACCCGCTCGTACGAGATCGTTTCGGTCAAGTACGTCTGAGCGGCGCGCATGGCGCGCGTTGCTTCGATCCTGATCGCGTTCTGGGCCGGCAGTCTGTGGACCGTCTGCGGCATCGTCGCTCCCTCCCTGTTCGCCGTGCTCGATGATCGCCGGCTGGCCGGTCAGCTCGCTGCCAGATTCTTTCTCATCGAAACCTGGATCGGTGTGGCGGTCGGCGCCTTGCTGCTGGGGCTCAGCTTCAGCGGCAAGCTGGTATTGCCCGCTCGTGCCTTCGTCCTGATGGCGGCGCTGCTGCCGCTGGCCAGCCATCTGCTGCTGGGGCCGTTGATGGAGCGAGCGCGGCTCGCCGGCGACATGACCCGCTTCGGCGTCCTGCACGGCATCGCCGGCGCCTGCTTCCTGGTCGCCTGTCTCTCGATGATCGTGGTCGTGTGGAAGTTCAGTCGGCCGGCAGGATGATCTTCGGCTTTTCCTTGTGCCGTCGATAGAACAGGCCGACATTGCCGATGCGCTGCACCAGCGCGCTCGACGTCTGTTTCGTCAGTTCCTCGAAGATCAGGTCGCGCTCATCCCGATCGCCGACGCGGGCACGCACTTTCACCAGTTCGTGGGCGTCCAGCGCCAGATCGAGTTCCTTGGTGACCCCCGCCGACAGTCCTGACTGCCCGATCAGTACGATCGGATCGCGTCCGTGTCCCAGTCCTCGCAGGTATTTGCGTTGCTTCTCGGAAAGTGTCGCCGTGGTCATGTCGGTGTCGCTGCTCATGCGGGGGCGCAAACCTACCAAATCGAGCCGGTCCCGGCTCGATTGGCTGCGGAATGACTTGCTGCCGATCCGTGGCACTGCCGTCTCCTTGCAATGTCGGGGTCAGCCCCCACCTTGACCGGGAATCCCGCGGTCCGTCGGTGAATCGAGCTATGCGGTTGAACCGGTAGAGGATTTGCGGGATTGAACACTCGGGTTGCCGGGAGTCGGGTTGGCGATCGAATCAGGAATGGCATCGACAACTGGAGCAGCGAATTGCCCGCTCTCCGGACTATCGACGGGTTCTGGCAATGGCTGAGCCGGATGGTGTAGTGTCAAACGCATACGCCTTTCTTTTACGGATGCTTTCTGCGTTCGGCCCGACCTCCAGGTCAGGCAGCCCCGGCGAGAAGTCGCCCGCTGCAACCATGCCCCGGCAGATGTATTGAGCAGGTATGTGGACAGGCACCGGTAAGGGCTTCTTGAGGATTCGACCTTGAACGATCTCGCAAAGAACATCGTCCTGTGGATTGTCATCGCCGTGGTCGTCGCGACGGTGGTGAGCAACTTCAGCACGAGAGCCGGCGCCGAACCTGAAATTCCGTACTCGACCTTCCTCGATGAGGTGCGCTCCGGCACGGTCGACGAGGTCGTTTTCAAGGGCGACCAGCTCAAGGGCCAGCGCAAGAACGGCGACCGCTTCGTCGTCAACAATCCCGAAACCGATTACTCCGAACTGATCGGCGCCCTGGTCAAAGCCAACATCAAGTTCAGCAAGGCGCCCGCCGAGCGCCAGTCGCTGCTGACGCAACTCCTCATTTCGTCGTTCCCCATCCTGCTGCTCATCGCGGTCTGGGTGTACTTCATGCGCCAGATGCAGGGCGGAGCGGGCGGACGAGGCGCCATGTCGTTCGGCAAGAGTCGAGCGCGATTGCTGGGCGAGGACCAGGTCCAGGTCACATTTGCCGACGTGGCGGGTGTCGACGAGGCGAAGGAAGAGGTCGTCGAGATCGTCGAGTTCCTCAAGGATCCGGCCAAGTTCCAGCGTCTCGGCGGCAAGATTCCGCGCGGCGTGCTGATGGTCGGCTCGCCCGGTACCGGCAAGACACTGCTCGCCCGCGCCATCGCCGGCGAAGCGAAAGTGCCGTTCTTCACGATTTCCGGTTCGGACTTCGTCGAAATGTTCGTCGGCGTCGGTGCGTCGCGCGTGCGTGACATGTTCGAGCAGGCGAAAAAGCACGCGCCCTGCATCATTTTCATCGACGAAATCGATGCGGTCGGCCGTCATCGCGGCGCCGGTCTCGGCGGCGGTCACGACGAACGCGAGCAGACGCTGAACCAGTTGCTGGTGGAGATGGACGGCTTCGAAGGCACTGAAGGCGTGATCGTCATCGCGGCGACCAACCGTCCGGACGTTCTCGATCCCGCGCTGCTGCGTCCGGGCCGTTTCGACCGCCAGGTGGTCGTGCCGCTGCCGGACGTGCGCGGTCGCGAGCAGATCCTCAAGGTCCACATGCGCAAGCTGCCGCTCGCCGAGGATGTGCGTCCGCAGATCATCGCGCGCGGCACGCCGGGCTTTTCGGGCGCCGATCTCGCCAACCTCGTGAACGAGGCCGCGCTGTTCGCCGCTCGCGCCAACCGCCGCACCGTTTCGATGGACGAATTCGAGCGCGCCAAGGACAAGATCATGATGGGCGCGGAACGCCGCTCCATGGTGATGGACGATCAGGAGAAGAAGCTCACGGCTTATCACGAGGCGGGACACGCCATCGTCGGCTTGTCGGTGCCCGAGCACGATCCGGTCTACAAGGTGACGATCATTCCGCGCGGTCGTGCGCTGGGTGTGACGATGTTCCTGCCCGAGCAGGATCGTTACAGCATCAGCAAGCGTCGTCTCGAGAGCAAGATCGCCACGCTGTTCGGCGGCCGGCTGGCCGAAGAAATGATCTTCGGACCGGAGTCGGTGACGACGGGCGCGTCCAACGACATCGAGCGCGCGACCGACATCGCCCGCAACATGGTGACCCGCTGGGGCCTGTCGGATCGTCTCGGTCCGCTGACCTACAGCGAAGAATCCGGCGAAGTATTCCTGGGTCGCTCCGTGACGCAGCACAAACAGGTGTCCGATGTGACCGCACATGCCATCGACGAGGAAGTGCGCAAGCTCATCGACTCGAATTACAACCGCGCCAAGAACGTCCTGGACACGCACATGGACAAGCTCCACAAGATGGCTGAGGCGCTGATCAAGTACGAGACCATCGACGAAACCCAGATCAAGGACATCATGCAGGGTCGCGATCCGCAGCCGCCCACGGGCTGGGACGACAATGCGCCGCCGATGGGTGGCAGCAAGAACCGCGACCGCGGTGAGACGCCGGAAGCGCCGATCGGCAAACCGGCGAGCCAGCACTGACCCGGTTCACCCGTTCAGTCGAGCAAGATCCGATGCCGGCCCCGTGCCGGCATCGCTTTTTCTGACCGTCGTACCCTGTACCCTTCGCGCATGTTTCTTCAGTGCGGCAAGCATCGGCTGGACCTGTCCCGACCCGTGGTCATGGGCATTCTCAATGTCACGCCCGACTCGTTTTCGGATGGCGGTCGCTTCGTGAATCCCGCCGCAGCCATTGCGCACGGCCTGGCGATGGTGGAGGCGGGGGCCGGCATCATCGACATCGGCGGCGAATCCACCCGTCCGGGTGCGCAGGCGGTGTCGGAAGAGCAGGAGATCCGGCGCGTCGTCCCGCTGGTCGAAGCGCTGGCGTCGACCGTCGATGTGCCGCTATCGGTCGACACCAGCAAGGCGGGCGTCATCCGTGCCGCGATCAAGGCGGGCGCAACCTTCATCAATGATGTTCGCGCGCTTCGCGAAGCGGGCGCGCTCGAGGCCGCGGCGGACAGCGATGCCGGCCTCTGCCTGATGCACATGCAGGGCGAGCCTCGAACGATGCAGATGGAGCCGGTTTACGACGACGTCGTATCCGAGGTGCGAGAGTTCCTGCAATCCCGCCTCGATGCCTGCGCAGCCGCCGGGATTGCCCGCGACCGGCTCGTCGTAGACCCGGGCATCGGTTTCGGCAAACGGATCGAACACAATATGAAGCTGCTGGCGGCGTTGCCGGAACTGCTGAAGCTGGGACGCCCGCTCTTGATCGGCGTGTCCAGAAAGTCGATGTTCGGCACCTTGCTCGGTCGGGCGGTCGGCGAGCGATTGGCGGGGGCTCTCGCCGTCGCGGTGTCTTCGGTGCTGGCGGGAGCAGGCATCGTGCGTACCCATGACGTCGCCGAAACTGTCGATGCGTTGAAGGTTGCCGCGGCACTCAGGATGTCCGGCTATTGGACTGCAGAAGTGAACCCGGGAGAACGATTGTGAGCCGCAAGTATTTCGGCACCGATGGCGTACGTGGCCACGTCGGTCAGCATCCGATGACCGTCGACTTCGCGTTGCGTCTGGCCAGCGCGGCAGCGCGGGTGCTGGCGCCCGGCGGCGGAAAAGTGCTGGTCGGCAAGGACACGCGCCTGTCGGGTTACATGTTCGAAGCCGCGCTCGAAGCCGGATTCGTCGCGGCCGGCGTCGATGTCATTCTGATGGGCCCGCTGCCGACACCGGGCGTTGCCTATCTGACGAAGCATTTCGAATGCGATTTCGGCGTGGTCATCAGCGCGTCGCACAATCCCTACGAAGACAACGGCATCAAGTTCTTCGATGCCAGCGGCGGCAAGCTGACGGATGAGATCGAGGCGGAAATCGAAAAACACCTGGAAGAGGCGCCGGTGACGCGTCCCTCGGGCGAATTGGGTCGCGCGAGCCGCATGGACAAGCAGCGTGTGCGCTACCAGGAGTTCTGCGCCTCGACGGTTCCCGGTCTGAATCTCGGTGATTTCAAGATCGTCATCGATTGTGCCAACGGCGCGGGCTACAAGGTCGCGCCCCGCATCCTGACGGATCTCGGTGCCGAAATCGTGCCCGTCGGCTGTTCGCCCAACGGTCGCAACATCAATCTCAATTGCGGCTCCACCTCGCCGGAGTTGCTGCAGCTGACCGTGCCAGGTGTTCGCGCACAGGTAGGTATCGCGCTCGATGGCGACGGCGACCGGCTGGTCATGGTCGATCATCTCGGCCGTACCGTGGACGGTGACCAGCTCCTGTACATCATCGCCAGGGCGCGGCACGAGCAGAAGCAGCTCAATGGACCGGTGGTCGGTACCGTCATGAGCAACCTCGGGCTCGAACACGCATTGACCAGGATCGGCATCGAATTCCGTCGCGCCAAGGTCGGTGACAGATATGTAATGGAGCTGCTCAAGGAAACGGGCGGCACGCTGGGCGGCGAAACCTCCGGGCACCTGCTGTGCCTCGATCGTACGACCACGGGAGACGCCATGATCAGCGCACTGCAGGTGCTCGCCATCATGAAGCAGACGGGCCGCAGCCTGGCCGAACTCGCGGCGCCGATGCCCAAATACCCCCAGGTTCTGCAGAACGTGCGCATGGCACGCAAGATCGACGTCGTCGCCTCGCCGCTGGTGCAGGAAGCGGTGTCCCACGCCGAGCGCCGTCTCGGGGAAAACGGCCGGATCGTGCTGCGGCCTTCCGGTACGGAGCCGGTCATCCGGGTCATGGTCGAAGGCAGCGACGAGAAGCTGGTGCGCGAACTGGCAGGCAGCATCGCTGCATCGGTTGCTGCGGCTGCCCAGGTGGCCTGAAAAACGGCGTTGCAGTGGTTTGATTTCCCGGCGGACGACCGTTAAGCTGCCGCGCCTTTTTTGGGCAGGCCGCTCGCTTGAGAGCGTTTTCTACCTCGGACTCAAGGACTAACGATGCGTCGGCCCTTTGTTGCCGGGAACTGGAAAATGCACGGATCGCGCGCTGAAAACGCCGATCTGATCGATGCGTTGCTGCAGGGGCTGCCGGCACAGCCGGCCTGCGATATCGCGGTGTGTCCGCCGGTCGTTTACTTGTGGGAAACAGGACGGCTGCTGAAGGAATCGAGCGTCGCCCTGGGCGCGCAGTCGGTCTGCGCTGAACCCATCGGTGCCTTCACTGGCGAAGTGTCGGCGGCGATGCTCAAGGACGTCGGTTGCAGGTACGTGATCGTCGGGCACTCGGAACGTCGTCATCACTACAAGGAAGACGATGCGCTGGTCGCTCGCAAGTTTCTCGCCGCACAGTCTCACGGGCTGATTCCGATCCTGTGCGTCGGTGAGTTTCTCGAAGAGCGCGAACGGGGCCAGACCATGGCCGTGATTTCGCGACAGCTGGCGGCGGTGCTCGATCTGGCAGGTGTCGATGCGATGCGCAATGCAGTGCTCGCCTACGAGCCTGTCTGGGCGATCGGCACGGGGAAGAATGCGACCCCGGCACAGGCGCAGGAAGTACACGCGCACATCCGGGCGACCGTGGCCGCACGAGAGAGTGCCAGTGGTGGTAAGATCGCGGCCGCTTTGCGGGTCCTGTACGGCGGCAGCGTCAAGGCCGGCAATGCGGCCGAGATTTTTTCGATGCCCGATGTCGATGGCGGATTGATCGGCGGGGCATCGTTGAAGGCAGATGAATTTCTGAAAATTTGCGCAGCGACCCAGGCTCACTGAGCCGGTGGCGCAGACATTTCAAGCGAGCGCGTAAGCGACATGAACTGGTTACACACAGCGGCAATCGTGGTGCACGTCCTCATCGCAACGGGGATCGTGGGACTCGTGCTGCTTCAGCGCGGCAAGGGTGCCGATGCAGGCGCGGGCTTCGGGGCCGGTGCATCGGGCACCGTGTTCGGTGCACGAGGATCTGCTTCGTTCCTGTCGCGTACGACGGCCACGCTGGCCGCCTTGTTTTTTGCGACGAGTCTGGCGCTGGCCTACATGAGCGGCAAGCAACCGGACACGGCAACGAGCGTCGTCGATCGCGCGCAGTCGACCGAAGCGGCACCGGCGCTGCCTGATGCGCCGCCGTCGCTCGAAGCGACTCAGCAGCCGGTCGAAACGCCTGCGACGCAGGAACAGAACAAACAATAGCGAGACCGCCTGCAGGCGGCTGGCACCGAGTCGATTTCACCTCGGTGCGGATGTGGTGGAACTGGTAGACACGCTACTTTGAGGTGGTAGTGGAGCAATCCGTGGAGGTTCGAGTCCTCTCATCCGCACCAATTTCCTTCTCTTTTGCTGCTTTTCTCTCGGGATCCGGAAGAGACAAAGCAGATCAATTTCACCCTGCCTTCACCGATATTTTTTCTCTGCCGTCATTCGACGCACTGCGCATCGCGAACCGTTCGCATGTGCACGCGCGATGCGCATAGGTGTTTCTCCCGGTGATCCAATTGCGCATGAACGCGGGGTTACTGCGCCGCAGCGTCCCTGATACAATCCGCGCCCGGTGCCGGGCCCGGCACCGAGAGTCCGTGTGATGCTGCAAAATTACGTACCCATTCTGATCTTTCTGGGCGTCGCCGCTGCGCTTGGCTCAGTGCTCATCGGACTCGGTTTCCTCTTCGGGCCGCGTCGTCCCGACAGCGAAAAGCTTTCTGCGTATGAGTGTGGCTTCGAGCCGTTCGCCGATGCGCGCGCGAAGTTCGACGTGCGCTACTACCTCGTCGCAATCCTGTTCATCGTTTTTGATCTGGAAATTGCCTTCCTGTTTCCGTGGGCCGTATCGCTCGGTTCCATCGGCACAGTGGGTCTCGTTGCGATGGGATTCTTCCTGCTGATCCTGGTCGTGGGCTTCGTGTACGAGTGGAAGAAGGGCGCGCTCGAATGGGATTGACTGCTCCAACCGCCGAAACGCCGGATGCCGTACCGCCGCAGCGCGGATTCGTCACGACGTCGGTCGACAAGCTCGTCAACTGGGCACGCACCGGTTCCATGTGGCCGATGACGTTCGGCCTCGCCTGCTGCGCCGTCGAAATGATGCACGCGGGTGCAGCCCGCTATGACCTGGATCGCTTCGGTGTCGTGTTCCGCCCCAGCCCGCGTCAGTCGGATGTGATGATCGTGGCCGGTACGCTGGTCAACAAGATGGCGCCGGCGCTGCGCAAGGTCTACGACCAGATGCCCGAACCGCGCTGGGTCATCTCCATGGGATCGTGCGCCAACGGCGGCGGCTACTATCACTATTCCTATGCTGTCGTGCGCGGCTGCGATCGCATCGTTCCCGTCGACGTCTATGTGCCTGGATGTCCGCCCACGGCGGAAGCACTGCTGTACGGCATCCTGCAGCTCCAGAACAAGATCCGTCGCACCAGCACCATCGCCCGCTAACTCATCATGCCTTCACGCAGCGAGACACTGGCCTCGACCCTGACTGCGCGATTCGGCGAGCGCCTGCGCTTCATCCCTGCCGTGGCAGGCGATGTCGCTGCGGAAGTCGCCGCCGATCAGCTTCTGAACGTCTGCCGCGAACTGCGCGATCATGCCGATCTGCGCTTCGAGCAGCTCATCGATCTGAGCGGCGTCGACTATCTCGAATTCGGCAAGGAGGAATGGAGCACGTACGGTTCGACTGCGACCGGTTTCAGCCGCGGCGTGAATCGCGTGCGTCCTGTCGTCGGCGAGCCGCGCAGCGGCCGCTTCGCCGTCACGTACCAGCTCCTCTCGGTGACGCACAACTGGCGTCTGCGTCTGCGCTGTTTCGCGATCGACGGCGAGCCGCCGCTGATCGATTCCGTCAACGATATCTGGGCGTCGGCCAACTGGTACGAACGTGAGGCCTTCGATCTGTACGGCCTGATGTTCCAGGGACATCCGGATCTGCGCCGCATCCTCACGGACTACGGTTTCATCGGTCATCCGTTCCGCAAGGATTTCCCGCTGATCGGCAATGTCGAAGTGAAGTACGACACGGCGAAAGGCCGCGTCGTCTATCAGCCGGTGAGCATCGAACCGCGCACGCTGGTGCCGCGCGTGATTCGCGAAGACAACCGCTACGACCAGTCGTTGCACGACGTGCCGGTCGGTGCGCAGGTGGAGTCCGGTTCCCGTGGCTGAGATTCGCAATTTCACATTGAACTTCGGTCCGCAGCATCCGGCGGCGCACGGCGTGCTGCGCCTGGTGCTGGAGATGGATGGCGAAGTCATCCAGAAGGCCGATCCGCACGTCGGCCTGTTGCATCGGGGCACCGAGAAGCTGGCCGAGTCGAAGCCGTTCAACCAGTCGATCGGTTACATGGACCGTCTCGACTACGTCTCGATGATGTGCAACGAGCACGCCTACGTGATGGCGATCGAGAAACTGCTCGGCATCACGCCGCCGCTGCGCGCGCAGTACATCCGCGTGATGTTCGACGAGATCACCCGCATCCTGAACCACCTCATGTGGCTCGGCGCGCACGGTCTCGATATCGGCGCGATGACGGTCTTTCTCTATGCATTCCGCGAGCGCGAAGACCTGATGGATTGCTACGAAGCAGTCTCCGGCACGCGCATGCATGCGACTTACTATCGTCCGGGCGGCGTCTATCGTGATCTGCCCGATTCGATGCCGAAGTACCAGCCGTCGAAGTGGCGCACTCAGAAGGACGTCGACCGTCTCAATGAGAACCGCTCGGGCAGCATGCTCGACTTCATTCAGAATTTCACCGAGCGCTTTCCGGCCTGCGTCGATGAATACGAGGCGCTGCTCACCGACAACCGCATCTGGAAGCAACGCACGGTCAACATCGGCGTAGTGACTCCGGAGCGCGCACTGCAGCTCGGCTTCACCGGCCCGATGATCCGCGGTTCGGGCATCGCCTGGGATCTGCGCAAGAAGCAGCCGTATGAAGTGTACGACCGCATGGATTTCGACATCCCTGTCGGTGTGAACGGTGACTGCTACGACCGCTACCTGGTGCGCGTCGAAGAGATGCGTCAGTCGAATCGCATCGTCCGTCAGTGCGTCGACTGGCTGAAGCAGAATCCCGGTCCGGTCATGACGTCCGATCACAAGATCTCGGCGCCGAAGCGCGAAGAGATGAAGGACGACATGGAATCGTTGATCCATCACTTCAAGCTGTTCACCGAAGGCTATTGCGTTCCTGAAGGTGAGACCTACGCCGCCGTGGAAGCGCCGAAAGGCGAGTTCGGCATCTATCTCGTTTCGGACGGCGCCAACAAGCCGTATCGCTTGAAGTGCCGCGCGCCCGGCTTCCCGCACCTGGCTTCGCTCGAAGAAATGGTGAAGGGACATCTGCTGGCCGACGTGGTGGCCGTCATCGGTACGCAGGACATCGTATTCGGGGAAATCGACCGTTGAGCGACTCCACTCACAACCCACCGGCCGGCGGCGGACTCTCCGAACATGCTCGCCATGAAATCGATCACTGGCTGAGCAAGTTTCCGCCGGATCGCAAGCGTTCCGCCGTCATCGCCGCGCTGCGCACGGTGCAGCACGAGAACAACGGCTACCTGACGAAGGATTCGATGGACGCAGTTGCCGAGTATCTCGGCCTGCCGCCCATCCAGGTGTACGAGGTCGCCACCTTCTATTCGATGTTCGAAACGAAGCCCGTCGGCCGCCACAGCATTTCCGTCTGCACCAACATCTCCTGCATGTTGTGCGGCGGCGATGACATCCTCGCGCATGTCGAGAAGCGTCTCGGCATCCGGGTCGGCGAGAGCACCGTCGATGGCCGCTTCTATCTCAAGAAGGAAGAAGAGTGCCTGGCGGCGTGCAACAACGCGCCGATGATGATGGTGGACCACGTCTACTACGAAAACCTGACACCCGAGAAGGTCGACGAGATCCTGGATCGTCACAAGTAAGCATCATGACGTCGAAGTACGCAGCCAATCAGGTGTGCTTTGAGACGCTGAACCTGCCTCGGTCGTGGGAACTCGCGACCTACCGCAGCATCGGCGGCTACGAAGTCTGGGAACGCATCCTGCGCGAGCGTCCCACGCCCGAATCCATCATCGATCAGGTGAAGGCGTCCGGTCTGCGCGGCCGTGGCGGCGCCGGCTTTCCGACCGGCATGAAATGGAGCTTCATGCTGCCGAGCAAGGCGCCGCAGAAGTACGTCGTCTGCAACTCCGATGAAAGCGAGCCGGGTACCTGCCACGATCGCGACATCCTGCGCTACAACCCGCACGCGCTGATCGAAGGCATGGCCATCGGCGGTTACGCCATGGGTGCGACGGTTGGTTACAACTATATTCGCGGCGAATTCCTCGAAGAGCCCGTGCCGCGTTTCGAAGCGGCGCTCAAGGAAGCCTACGCCGCCGGCCTGCTGGGCAAGAACCTGCTCGGCTCCGGCGTCGACTTCGATCTGCACGCCTACGTGGGCGCCGGCGCCTATATCTGCGGCGAAGAAACCGCGCTGCTCGAATCGCTCGAAGGCAAGCAGGGCCGGCCGCGTTTCAAGCCGCCGTTCCCCGCGAACTTCGGTCTCTACGGCAAGCCCACGACCATCAACAACACCCAGAGCTATGCGTCGGTCCCGACCATCCTGCGCAAGGGTCCGCAATGGTTCGTCGATCTGGGCGTCGCGAATTCCGCCGGCACCATGATCTTTTCGGTTTCGGGCCACGTGAACAAGCCGCAGAACATCGAGTTGCCGCTCGGCATCCCGTTCAAGGAGCTGCTGGAGATCTGTGGCGGCGTGCGCGGCGGTCGCAAGCTCAAGGCCGTCATTCCCGGCGGCGTCTCGGTGCCCGTCGTGCCCGGCGACATCATGATGAACGCCAACATGGACTACGACTCGGTGAAGAAGGCCGGCTCGGCGCTCGGCACCGGTTCGCTGATCGTGATGGACGAGACGACCTGCATGGTCAAGGCGCTCGAGCGCATCTCGCGTTTCTACTACGCCGAGTCGTGCGGCCAGTGCACGCCGTGCCGCGAAGGCACCGGCTGGATGAATCGCGTCGTCAAGCGAATCCTGGCGGGGCAGGGCAAGCAGGCCGACCTCGACATGCTGGTCGACGTGGCGAACAAGATCGAAGGCCACACCATCTGCGCCTTCGGCGACGCCTCCGCCTGGCCCGTGCAGAGCTTCATCAAGCACTACCGGCACGAATTCGAATACATGATCGAACACGGTCACAGCATCGTCGAGCGCGACAAGCGCCGCGCCGCCTGACGAGCACAGATGACATGAGTACTCCTGCACCAACCGACGAAGTCAACATCGAGGTCAATGGCGTGCCGATGAAGGCGCGCAAGGGCCAGATGCTGATCCAGGTGACCGACGCGAACGAAGTCTACGTTCCGCGGTTCTGTTATCACGAGAAGCTGCCCATCGCGGCGAACTGCCGCATGTGCCTGGTCGAAGTGGAGAAGGCGCCGAAGCCGATGCCCGCCTGCGCAACGCCCGTTGCCGAAGGCATGAAGGTCTTCACGAAGTCGCCGAAAGCCATCGCTGCGCAGAAGTCGGTGATGGAGTTCCTGCTGATCAATCATCCGCTCGACTGCCCGATCTGCGATCAGGGCGGCGAATGCGAGCTGCAGGATCTCGCCATGGGTTTCGGCCGCGACATCTCGCGCTACAACGAGCGCAAGCGCGTCGTGAAGGACAAGAATCTGGGGCCGCTCGTGTCGACCGACATGACGCGCTGCATTCACTGCACGCGCTGCGTGCGCTTCACCCAGGACATCCAGGGCTTCCAGGAACTCGGCACGGTCGGTCGCGGCGAGAGCACCGAGATTGGCACCTTCATCGAGAAGAGCGTCGATCACGAGCTGTCGGCCAACATCATCGATCTGTGCCCGGTCGGTGCGCTCAACAACAAGCCGTATCGCTATCGTGCGCGTGCCTGGGAAATGACGCAGCATCCGCTGATCTCTCCGCACGACAGCGTCGGCACGAACATCTACGCGCACGTGCTGCGCGGCAAGGTCATGCGCGTCGTGCCGCGTCCCAATGAGGAAGTGAATGAAACCTGGATCGCCGATCGCGACCGTTTCAGCTTCCAGGGCGTGTACAGCGAGGATCGCCTGCAGAAGCCGCTGATCCGCGAAAACGGCATGTGGCAGGAGACGGATTGGGAAACCGCACTGGCGATTACTGCCGATCGTCTCGGCCGGATTGCGAAGCAGCACGGTGGCGCCCAGATCGGCGCGCTGGCTTCGCCGGGCTCGACGCTCGAAGAACTGTACCTGCTCGCCAAGGTGGCGCGCGGTCTGGGCTCGTCGAATATCGATCACCGCCTGCGTCGCACGGATTTCCGCGACGAAGCCAGCGATCCGGTGATCCCGTCGCTGAACTGTTCCATTGCCGAACTCGAGCAGGCGAATGCCGTGCTGATCGTGGGTTCGAACCTGCGCAAGGACGTGCCACTGATCGCGCATCGCCTTCGCAAGGCGGCCATTCGCAGCGGTGCGAAGGTCTCCTTCGTCAACCCGCAGCGTTACGAATACCTGTTCCCGGTCGCGAACTATTTCGCGTCGAACGGCCTGCACCTGTTCGATCACCTGGTTGCCATTGCGGCCGCGGCCGCCGGCAATGCAGGCAGGAGCGTGCCGGAATCGATTGCCGCCGTGGCGGCGAGCGCGCAGCCCACCGATGCTCATCGCGCCGTTGCCCAGCAGCTCGCTGATGGATCGCGTCGTCTGATCCTGCTGGGGGCCATCGCACAGCGCGATCCGGCATTTGCGGATCTGAAACTGGCGGCCGCCGCGATTGCTGAACTGACGGGCGCCACGCTGGGTTTCCTGCCCGAGGGCGGGAACGCAGTGGGTGCTCATCTCGCCGGCGTGCTGCCCGGTCGCACCGTGGGTGGTCGCGCGGTGCAGTCGCCCGGGCTCAATGTGGCGGACATGTTTGCCGCGCGGCTCAAGTCCTACGTCGTCCTCGGCGGTATCGAGCCGCAGCACGACATCGCTTCGCCCGCAGCGGTCGAAGCATTGAAAGCAGCCGAATTCGTCGTGGCGCTGTCGCCGTATGCGACCGCGAAGGAATACGCGCACGTCGTTCTGCCGATCGGCACGTTCGCCGAAACGTCGGGCACGTACGTGAATCTGGAAGGCCGCTGGCAGAGCGTTCCCGGCGCCGCCAGGCCCGTCGGCGAATCGCGTCCGGCGTGGAAGGTGCTGCGCGTGCTCGGCAATCTTCTGAATCTGCCCGGCTTCGATCATGTGAGCAGCGATCAGGTCGCCGACGAAGTGCGCAAGCAGGTCGCCGAGGCGGGAACCGCAACGCCGAAAGCAGCGTCGCGAACCCTGCAGGGCAAGCTCGCATTGGCGCCGCCGTCTGCCGTCAGCGATGTGCCGCTGTATCAGATCGATGCCGTCGTGCGTCGTTCGCCGGCGCTGCAGGAGACCACGGAAGCGCAGCGCGCACGGGATGAAGCATGATTCCTGAAATCGCTGCCGATCTGCTGTCGTTCCTGCCGCAATGGATCCAGGCCATCGTGTGGTATGGCGTGGTCGCGGTGATCCTGTTCATCAGCGTGATCCTGATCATGGCGTTCCTGACGCTCGCCGAGCGCCGCGTCATCGGTTCGATCCAGGCGCGCATCGGTCCGAACCGGGTCGGGCCCTTCGGCATCCTGCAGCCGTTCGCGGACGTGCTGAAGCTGCTGGTCAAGGAAATCGTCATCCCGGAGAAGTCGAACAAGTTCCTGTTCCTGCTCGCGCCGCTGCTGGCGTTGATTCCCGCGCTGTGCACGTGGGCAGTGGTGCCGTTGTGGCCGGGGTTCACCGTTTCCAGCATCGATGCGGGCCTGCTGTACATCCTTGCGCTGACATCGGCGGGCGTCTACGGCGTGATTCTCGCGGGCTGGGCCGCGAACTCGAAGTACGCGTTCCTCGGCGCGATGCGCGCGGCGGCGCAGATGGTGGCTTATGAAATCGCCATGGGATTCGCGCTCGTCGGCGTCGTGATGGCGGCCGGTTCGCTGAATCTCAGTGCGATCATCGAAGCCCAGCGCGGCGTGGGCGGTTTCTTCTTCTGGTGGATGATTCCGCTGTTCGTCGTCTACTTCATTTCCGGACTGGCTGAAACGAACCGCGCGCCGTTCGACGTCGTCGAAGGCGAATCGGAAATCGTCGCCGGCTTCCACGTCGAGTACTCGGGCATGGCCTTCGCCGTGTTCTTCGTCGCCGAGTACGTGAACATGATCCTGATCTCGGCGCTGACCGCGGTCTTCTTCTTCGGCGGCTGGCTGTCGCCGTTCGAAGGCTGGAACCTGCCGGGCTGGCTGGCGTGGATCAACACGCCGCATCCGCTGGTCGGCTTCCTGTGGCTGTTCAGCAAAATCGCATTCTTTCTGTTCTGCTTCCTGTGGTTCCGCGCGACGTTCCCGCGCTATCGCTACGATCAGATCATGCGCTTGGGCTGGAAGGTCTTCATTCCGGTCACGCTGGTGTGGATCGCGGTGCTGATGGTGCTCGCGTACTGCAAGATCGGACCGTGGGCAGGGTAGGAGCCAGCCAGTGAAATCACCCGCCAGTTTCCTGAAGACGTTCTTCCTGACCGAGCTGGTCGTCGGCCTCGGCGTGACGATCCGGCAGTTCGTCTTCCGCCCCAACGTGACGGTGCAGTATCCGGAAGAGAAGACGCCGCAGTCGCCGCGTTTCCGCGGATTGCATGCGCAGCGCCGCTACCCGAACGGGCAGGAGCGCTGCATCGCCTGCAAGCTGTGCGAGGCGGTCTGTCCGGCGCTGGCCATCACGATCGAATCGGATGTGGCAGCCGACGGCACCCGTCGCACGACGCGCTATGACATCGACCTGTTCAAGTGCATCTACTGCGGCTTCTGCGAAGAGGCCTGCCCGGTCGATGCCATCGTCGAGACCCGCATCCATGAGTACCACATGGAGAATCGCGGCGAGAACATCATGACCAAGGACAAACTGCTCGCCATCGGCGAGCGCTACGAAGCCATGATCGCCGCAGACAAGGCGGCCGATGCGCGCTATCGCTGAAGCGTCTGCCCTATGACCATTACCGAGATCCTTTTCTACGCCTTCTCCGCCGTGCTGGTGGTTGCGGCGCTTGGCGTCATCACCGCGCGCAACCCGGTGCATGCGGCGCTGTTCCTGGTGTTCGCGTTCTTCAACAGCGCCGTGATCTGGCTGTTGCTGGAGGCGGAGTTCCTGGCCATCGTGCTGGTGCTGGTGTACGTCGGCGCGGTGATGGTGCTGTTCCTGTTCGTGGTGATGATGCTCGACGTCGACCTCGCGCAGATGAAGGAAGGTTTCACGCGCTATGCGCCGCTGGGAATCATCATCGCCGTGCTGGTGGTGGTCGAGATCGGCAGCGTCGTGTGGGTGAAGCACCTGGGCGTCGGCCAGCAGAGTGCCGCCGTCGCCGTCGTCGAGGGTTACAGCAATACGCGTGCCCTGGGCGAACTGCTGTACACGAAGTACCTGTATCCGTTCGAACTCGCCGCGATGGTGCTGCTGCTGGCCATCGTTGCCGCCATCGTGCTGACCATGCGGCACCGTGCCGGGCTCAAGGCGCAGGATATTGCGGCGCAGGTGGCCGTTCGCGCCAAAGACCGCATCCGCATCGTCAAGATGGATGCCGAGAAGCCGTCCGAGACCTCTTCGCCGGAGAAGCAGCCGTGATTCCGCTCGAAAGCGTATTGATGCTGGCGGGTATGCTGTTCGCGCTCAGCGTGGCCGGCATCTTCCTCAACCGGAAGAACGTGATCCTGCTGCTCATGTGCATCGAGCTGATGCTGCTCGCCGTGAACTTCAACTTCGTGGCGTTCGCGCGTCACCTGGGCGATCTGAACGGTCAGGTGTTCGTGTTCTTCATCATGACGGTGGCCGCCGCGGAGGCCGCGATCGGTCTCGCCATCCTGGTGGTCCTGTTCCGTGAGCGCAGGAACATCAACATCGAACAGCTCGACACGATGAAGGGCTGACCCGCACCATGATTTCTGAATCCACATTGCTGACGATCGTTCTGGCTCCGCTGTTCGCGGCGATCGCGGCCGGCCTGGCAGGGCGCGTCATCGGACGCGTCGGGGCGCACTGCGTCACGATCGCGGGCGTCGCGCTGTCGTGCGGACTCTCGATCTACGTATTGAAGCTGCTGCTGGACGGAGCGCCGATCTTCAACGAGTCCGTGTACACCTGGCTCGTCAGCGATGGCGTGCGAATGGAAGTCGGCTTCCTGGTCGACAAGCTCTCGGCCCTGATGATGGTCGTCGTGACGTTCGTGTCGCTCTGCGTGCACGTCTACACCATCGGCTACATGCATGAAGATCCCGGCTACCAGCGTTTCTTCTCGTACATCTCGCTGTTCACGTTCTCGATGCTGATGCTGGTGATGTCGAACAACTTCCTGCAGCTGTTCTTCGGCTGGGAAGCGGTCGGCGTCGTTTCCTATCTGCTGATCGGTTTCTGGTACACGCGCCCGTCGGCCATCTTCGCGAACATGAAGGCGTTCCTGGTGAACCGCGTCGGCGACTTCGGGTTCGTACTGGGCATCGCCGGCATCGTTTATTACACCGGCTCGCTGGACTACGCGACGGTGTTCGGCATGCGCGATGCCATTGCCGCGAACACGATGGAGATCATTCCGAACACCGAATGGCAGGCCATCACCGTGGTCTGCATCTGCCTGTTCATCGGCGCGATGGGCAAGTCAGCGCAGGTGCCGCTGCACGTCTGGCTGCCGGATTCGATGGAAGGCCCGACGCCGATCTCGGCCCTGATCCACGCGGCAACGATGGTGACGGCCGGCATCTTCATGGTGGCCCGCATGTCGCCGCTGTTCGAGCTGTCGGAAACCGCGCTCTCGACGGTCCTGATCATCGGTGCGACGACCGCGTTCTTCATGGGACTGCTGGGCCTGGTGAACAACGACATCAAGCGGGTGGTCGCCTACTCGACGCTCTCGCAGCTGGGCTACATGACGGTGGCGCTGGGTGTCTCGGCCTATGCGGGCGCGATCTTCCATCTCATGACGCACGCTTTCTTCAAGGCGCTGCTGTTCCTGGCGGCCGGCTCGGTGATCATCGCGATGCATCATGAGCAGGACATGCGGAAGATGGGCGGCCTCAAGAAGTACCTGCCGATCACCTACTGGACCTCGCTCATCGGTTCGCTCGCGCTGATCGGCTTCCCCGGCACATCCGGCTTCTTCTCCAAGGACGCGTTGATCGAAGCGGTGCATGCATCGCACATCACGGGCGCAACCTATGCCTACTGGTGCGTGTTCCTCGGCGTCTTCGTCACGGCGTTCTACAGCTTCCGTCTCGTGTTCATGACGTTCCACGGTCCCGAGCGGTTCGGGCATCACGATGCGCACGCGGATCATGGGCACGATGCTCACGGCCACGACGATCATAGGCACGGCGATCACAAGCCGCATGAAAGTCCCTGGGTGGTCACGGTGCCGCTGATCCTGCTCGCGATCCCATCGCTGTTCATCGGCTGGTTCACGATCGGGCCGGTGCTGTTCGGCGGCTATTTCGGCGATGCGATCTTCGTGTCGGAAGAACGCAATGTCCTGGGTCACCTCGGCGAGGAGTTCCATGGTCCGCTGGCCTTCATGCTGCACGGACTGACCCAGCCGCCCGTCTATCTGGCGCTGCTCGGCGTGCTGGCTGCCTGGTATCTGTACATCAAGCGTCCCGACCTGCCCGGGGTGATCGCCACTAAGTTTTCGGCGCTCTACACACTGCTCGCCAACAAGTTCTATTTCGACGAGATCTATCAGGCGGTGTTCGCGAAGGGCAGCCGCAATCTCGGCACGGCGCTATGGCGTGTCGGTGACGTCGCGATCATCGATGGTGCGTTCGTGAATGGTTCGGCACGGGTCGTCGGCTGGATGTCGGGCATCTTCCGCCGGCTGCAGACCGGCTATCTGTACCACTATGCGTTCGCCATGATCATCGGCCTGTCGGCACTGCTCGCCTGGTACGTGCTGCGCTGACCTGCAAGTAACAAGAACTGACATGCAACTGACCTGGCCCATTCTTAGCGTTCTGATCTGGCTGCCCATCGCCGCCGGCGTGGCGCTGCTGATTCTCGGTGATCGCGGCATTGCATTCGGCCGCTGGCTGGCGCTGGGCGCGACGGTCCTGACGTTCGCCATTTCGACGCAGCTCTATACGCACTTCGACATGACGACGGCGGACATGCAGTTCGTCGAGAAGCTGCCCTGGATCACCGCGTTCAATTCCTGGTACGGACTCGGTGTCGACGGCATTGCGATGCCGCTGATCATCCTCACGACGTTCATCACGCCGCTGGTCGTCATTGCGGCATGGACGGTGATCGAGAAGCGGCCGGCCCAGTACTACGCCTCGTTCCTGATTCTCGAAGGCCTCATGGTCGGCGTATTCGCCGCCACGGATGCGCTGCTGTTCTACGTGCTGTGGGAGGCGATGCTGATTCCGATGTTCATCATCATCGGCGTCTGGGGCGGTGCGCGGCGCGTATATGCGACGCTGAAGTTCTTCCTCTACACCTTCCTCGGCTCCGTCCTGATGCTGGTGTCGCTGATCTACATGTACATGCAGACCTGCGATGCGGGGCAGTGCAGCTATGCCATTGCCGATTTCCAGGAACTGCCGCTGGCGCTGAATGCGCAGCTGCTGATCTTCATGTCGTTCATGCTGGCCTTCGCGGTAAAGGTACCGATGTGGCCGGTGCACACGTGGTTGCCGGATGCACACGTCGAGGCGCCGACCGGCGGATCGGTGATTCTGGCGGCGATCATGCTGAAGATGGGCGGCTACGGCTTCCTGCGGTTCTCGCTGCCGATCACGCCCGATGCGAGCGCGCAGCTCGACTGGCTGGTGATTTCACTCTCGCTGATCGCGGTCGTATACATCGGCTTCGTCGCGCTGGTCCAGCAGGACATGAAGAAGCTGATCGCTTATTCGTCGATCGCCCACATGGGCTTCGTGACCCTCGGCTCCTTCCTCGCTTTCGACCTGTTGCAGGTCAACGGCGACGTGCGCGGCGCGGCGATGGGAATCGACGGCGCGATGGTGCAGATGATTTCCCATGGCCTGATTTCCGGCGCCATGTTCTTCTGCGTCGGCGTGCTGTACGACCGCGTGCACAGCCGCGAGATCAGCGCTTACGGCGGCGTCGTCAACACGATGCCGGTCTTCGCTGCGTTTGCCGTGCTGTTCGCACTGGCGAACTCCGGCCTGCCCGCGACGTCGGGGTTCGTCGGCGAGTTCCTGGTCATCATCGCCAGCTTCCGTGCCGACTTCTGGTATGCGTTCCTGGCTGCAGTGACGCTGATCCTCGGCGCCGCCTACACCCTGTGGCTGGTCAAGCGCGTGGTCTTCGGCGCAGTGGCCAACGACGATGTTGCTGCGTTGAAGGATCTCAACGGCCGCGAATTCGTCGTCCTGGGAATCCTGGCTGCGGCCGTCCTGCTGCTGGGACTGTGGCCGGCGCCGCTGCTGGACGTGATGCGTCCGACCGTCGAGCACCTGGTGCAGCAGATCACCGAGTCGAAACTCTAATCGCGATCAGCCAGCCATGTCGGAACCCTTGCTTTCCAGTCTCAATCTCTCGGTCGCCTCGGCCGAGATCTTCATGGTCTGCGCGATCTGCGTGGTGCTGCTGGTCGATGTGTTCCTCAGCGACCGTTCCCGCTGGGTGACCTATGCGCTCTCGCTGCTGTCGCTGGTCGGCGCGGCGATCGTCACGGTGAAGACCGGCGTCTCTGCTCGCGAGACCGCGCTCGAAGGCGCGTACGTGGCGGACCCGATGGGAGACGTGCTGAAGCTCTTCGCCTACGGAACGGTGGCCGTCGCGTTCATGTATTCGCACGACTACCTGCGGCGGCGCGGCCTGTTCAAGGGCGAGTACTTCCTGCTCGGACTGACGGCGCTGCTGGGCATCATGGTCATGATTTCGGCGGGCAGCCTGCTGACGGTGTACCTGGGCGTCGAGCTGCTGTCGCTGTCGCTCTATGCGATGGTGGCATTCGACCGGGATTCCGGTGTCGCCGCCGAGTCCGCCATGAAGTACTTCGTGCTCGGCGCCATTGCGTCCGGCACGCTGCTCTACGGCTTCTCCATCGTCTACGGCCTGACCGGTACGCTGCAGCTCGATGAACTGGTGCTGGCCGTGCGCGAAGTCGGTCCGGACAGGATCGGGCTGATCTTCGGGCTCGCCTTCATCATCGCCGGCATTGCTTTCAAGTTCGGCGCCGTGCCGTTCCATATGTGGGTGCCGGACGTCTATCACGGTGCGCCGACGCCGGTGACGCTGTTCATCGGCACTGCGCCGAAGATCGCTTCCTACGTTCTGGCAATTCGAGTGCTGGCGGAAGGACTGGACGCCATGGTGGCCAGCTGGCAGAGCATGCTCATTGCGCTGGCGGTCCTGTCGATGATCATCGGCAACGTCGTCGCCATCGCTCAGACCAACCTGAAGCGCATGCTGGCGTACTCGACGATTTCGCACGTCGGCTTCATCCTGCTGGGCATTCTCGCCGGCACGGGCGATGGCTATCGCGCGGCCATGTTCTACACGCTCGCGTACGTGATCATGGCGATCGGTTCGTTCGGCATGATCCTGCTGCTGTCGCGCGAGGGTTTCGAGGCGGATCGCATCGAGGATTTCCGCGGCCTGAATCGCAAGAGCCCGTGGTTCGCTGCTGTGATGATGATGCTGATGTTCAGCACGGCCGGCGTGCCGCCGTTCGTCGGTTTCTGGGCAAAGCTCGCCGTGCTCGGCGCCGTCGTTGACGTGGGCCTCGTGTGGCTGGCGGCCGTCGCGGTGCTGCTGTCGGTGGTTGCGGCGTTCTACTACCTGCGCGTCATCAAGGTCATGTATTTCGATGAACCCGCCGATTCGCTGGCGGTGGAGGGGGGCGGTGTCGTCCGTGCACTGCTGACAGTCAACGGACTGGCGGTGCTGGTGCTTGGGATTTTTTTCCGGGCCCGCCTTTTCCTGTGTGGGGGGGGGTTTCCCCGACGGATCCAGGGCG
>OEIU01000515.1_pt1 | contig 35205 bp, 25 predicted proteins | sample 1539221 | NCBI WGS metagenome assembly OEIU01 (sample SAMN03792071, study PRJEB22550) | activated sludge metagenome | feature: wastewater treatment plant; material: activated sludge; isolation source: Wastewater treatment plant of a petroleum refinery complex | place: Argentina: Zarate | collected...
CCGTTCGGTCTCGGCTATATTTCGGCATCCGCCACGCAGGGAATCTACAACAGCAGCACGGGCGTCTGGACCGTCGGCAGCCTGACCAACGGCTCGGTCGCAACCCTGCAGCTCAGTGCACTGGTGAACCAGCCCGGGCCGCTGGTCAACACGGTTGCGGTCAGCGCTTCCGCGCAACCCGATCCGGCGACGGGCAACAACAATGCCGGTGCCGCGCTGAACGCCGGTGCCAGCGCCGATATCGCGGTGGCCAAGACCGCCAGCGATACGACGCCCAATGTCGGCAGCCAGGTCATCTACACGATCACGGCGACCAACAACGGCCCGAACGATGCAACGGGCATCGAGATCACCGACAACCTGCCGGCCGGGGTCAGCCTTGTTTCCGCGCTGCCCTCGCAGGGCAGCTACAACCCTGCCAGCGGTGTCTGGCAGCTCGGCGCGCTGGCCAATGCCGCGAGCGCCACGTTGGCGATCACGGTCAGCGTCGACCAGCCCGGCACGATCACCAATGTCGCCACGATCACCGCCAACGACCAGTTCGATCGAGTCGCGGCGAACAACCAGGGTGGCATCACCATCAATGGCGAACAGGCCGACCTGGCGGTCAGCAAGACCGTCGACAACGCCAACCCGAATGTCGGCGGCACGGTGACCTTTACCGTCAGCGTCTACAACAACGGCCCATCCGATGCGAGCAACGTTGCCCTGTCCGACCTGCTGCCGGCCGGACTGGCCTTTGTCTCCTCGAGCGCAACGCAGGGAACCTACGCGAGTGCGACGGGAGCATGGTTGGTCGGCAACCTCGCTGCGTCGGGAGCGGGCTCGACGGCGACACTGACCTTGCAGGCAACCGTGACGGCTGCCGGGGCACTTGCCAATACCGCCAGTGTCAGCGCCTCCGACCAGGCCGACCCGAATTCCGCCAACAACACGGCCAGCGCGTCGATCAACGGCAATCCGCTGGCCAACCTCGGCGTGACCAAGACCGGGCCGGCCAGCGTGACGCCCGGAAATCCGCTGTCCTACACGATCCAGGTCAGCAACAACGGGCCATCCGATGCAGTCAACGTCGTCATCGCCGATGCGACACCGACCGGCCTCGTTTTCATCAGCAACAGCGGTGCGTGCGTCGGCGCCTATCCGTGCACGCTGGCAAACCTGCCCAGCGGCGCCAGCGCGACGATCACTTCAGTCTACGACGTCCCTGCCAACTATTCCGGGCCCGATCCGATCAGCAACAGTGTCAGCGCGACCAGCGACACGCCCGATCCCGACACGACCAACAACCAGGCATCGCTGTCCACCGCCGTCGGACCGGGCGTCGCCGATCTGTCCATCGTCAAGAGCGGACCGGCAACGACCGGTTCCTCGGGAGCCGTGCGCTACACGCTGTCGATAAGCAATGCGGGCGCCAGTCCTGCCAACGGCGCGTCCTACGCGGATTCGGTTCCGGCGGCCATCACCATAACTGCTGCCAGCTGCGCGGGAGAAACCGGAGGGGCCGCTTGTGCAGGCCAGCCGAATATCTCCGGCAACAACGTTTCAGGGAACATCGGATCCCTACCTGCCGGAGGCAGCGCGGTCATCACGATCGACGGCATTGCGCCGCCGGGGCCGGCGACGCTCGCGAATACCGGGACCATCAGTCCGCCGGCCGGAATCACCGATCCGGACACGAACAACAACACTTCCAGCATCAGCACCGTGGTCTCCACGTCAGCGGCCGACCTGTCGATCAGCAAGTCCGGCCCCGCGAACGCCATCGCTGGCGGCACGCTGACTTACACCCTGGTCATCGCCAATGCCGGCCCGGATGCGGTCACCGATGCACTGATCAGCGACCCGACTCCAGCCGGACTGACACTGCTCTCGGCGGATCCACCCTGCGCGACAGGCTTCCCGTGCGCGTTCGGAATCCTCGCGGCGGGACAGTCGGCGACGATCCATGCCAGCTACAGGATCCAGGCCGGCTTCACCGGAACGATCAGCAATTCCGCGTCGATCGCTTCGGCAACCGTCGCCGATCCCGACCCGGGCAACAACGCGATGAGCCAGACGACGATCGTCGGTGCCGGTCCGCCCAGCGCCGTTGCCGAGGTGCCGATCGACGCACGCTGGATGCTGGTCCTGCTCACCCTGCTCACGCTTGTCGCGGGCCTGCACGGCGCCTGGCAACGCCGCTGAGCCGGTGCCGCGAATGGCCCGGCGACCCGCCAACCACGCTTTTTTCGGCGTGGCGGCAATCGCTGCTCGATTGCGACTGCACTTGCACCGGGGCAAGACATATCGTCCCGGCCCCGATATTCTCGGCGCCGTGAAGGCGCGCGCACGGATTCTTGCCGAGCTGTGTCGCCCGGCCTGAGCCTGGGCGCAGTGCGCCCATCAACGGCCTGCGCACGCCCGAGGCAATCGCGCTGCCGCCTTGCCTGCAAACGCATTCCCGCCAAGCCCCGATTCGCACCAGGAGACCCTTGAATGAACGAAATCATCAGCGCGATCAACGGACTGGTCTGGAGCAAGGCGCTGATCGCGCTGTGCCTTGGCGCCGGCCTGTATTTCTCGGTACGCACGCGTTTCATGCAGGTGCGGGCAATTCCCGAAATGCTGCGCTGCATATTCTCCGGCAAGACTTCGCCGTCAGGCGTCTCCTCGTTCCAGGCCCTGACCATGTCGCTTTCGGGCCGCGTCGGCACCGGCAACATCGCCGGCGTGGCCACGGCGATCGCCTTCGGCGGTCCCGGCGCCGTGTTCTGGATGTGGACGGTGGCTTTCTTCGGCGCCTCGACGGCCTTCGTCGAAGCCACGCTCGCGCAAATCTACAAGGAAAGGGACGACAAGGGCATGTATCGCGGCGGCCCGGCCTACTACATCGAGAAGGGCATCGGGCTGAAGTGGTATGCGTGGCTGTTCGCGGTGGCCACGATCGTCGCCACGGGTTTCCTGTTGCCCGGCGTGCAGGCCAACAGCATCGGCGCGGCGATGGAGACGGCCTGGGGCATCAAGCCGGCGATCACCGCGGCCTGCGTCGTGGCCGGGCTCGGCTTCATCATCTTCGGCGGCGTCAAGCGCATCGCGCACTTCGCCGAGTTCGTCGTGCCGTTCATGGCGCTGGCTTACATCATCATCGCCCTGTACATCATGTTCCTCAATTTCGACCAGGTCCCGGCGGTCTTTTCGCTGATCATCAAGAGCGCATTCGGCCTGCAGGCCGGCTTCGGCGCCGTGCTTGGACTGGCGGTCGAATGGGGCGTCAAGCGCGGCGTCTACTCCAACGAGGCCGGATCATCGCGATCCTGATCCTGCAGAAGCCGGCCTTCGCCGCCCTGCGTGACTACGAAAAACAGCGCAAGGCCGGCATCCTCGAACCGAGCTTCGACCCCGATGCGCTGGGCATAAGCAATGCCGGTTTCTGGACCGACAAGCTGCGCGAAGAGGCGAAACCGCACGGCAATCCCTGACCGGGTCGGCTTGATCGGCAGCGACGGACTTCAGATCCGCCCAGCGGGTCCCTGCCTGCGCGGGGACCCGCCGCCCTTGCCGGACGATTCCCGGGAAGCGTTTCGCCTCTATTGCGCCGACTCGAAAACGAGCTGCCCGCCTTTGGCGTCGACCTTGACCGTCTCGCCGGGCGGGAAGCGGCCTTCGAGGATCTGCCGGGCCAGCGGATTCTCGAGCTGCTGCTGGATCGCGCGCTTGAGCGGACGCGCTCCGTAGACCGGATCGAATCCGACATTGCCGAGCAGATCGATGGCCTTGTCGGAAATCTCCAGATGCAACTGGCGTTCGGCCAGGCGCTTGCCGAGGTATTCGGTCTGGATGCGCGCGATCTTGCGGATCTGCGCCTTGTCGAGCGAGCGGAACACGACGATTTCGTCGAGCCGGTTGATGAATTCCGGACGGAAATGCGCCTGCACGACGCCCATCACCGAAGCCTTCATCTGCGTGTACTGCTCCTCGCTGTCGCCGGACATCTCCTGGATGAATTGCGAACCGAGATTCGAGGTCATCACGATGACCGTGTTGCGGAAGTCGACGGTGCGCCCCTGGCCATCGGTCAGGCGGCCGTCATCGAGCACCTGCAGCAGCACGTTGAAGACGTCCGAATGCGCCTTCTCGACCTCGTCGAGCAGGATCACGCTGTACGGACGCCGGCGCACGGCCTCGGTCAGGTAGCCGCCCTCCTCGTAGCCGACGTATCCGGGCGGCGCCCCGATCAGGCGGCTGACCGAATGCTTCTCCATGAATTCGCTCATGTCGATGCGCACCATGGCGTCGGTCGAGTCGAACAGGAATTCGGCCAGCGCCTTGCACAATTCGGTCTTGCCGACACCGGTGGGGCCGAGGAACAGGAAGGATCCATTGGGCCGGTTCGGATCGGACAAGCCCGCGCGCGAGCGCCGGATCGCATCGGCGACCGCGCGCACGGCCTCGTCCTGGCCGACCACGCGCTGGTGCAGCGAATCCTCCATGCGCAGCAGCTTGTCGCGCTCGCCTTCGAGCATCTTGGAAACCGGGATACCGGTCCAGCGCGAAACCACCTCGGCGATTTCCTCGGCGGTGACCTTGTCCTGCAGCAGCTGGAAACCCTGCTGCTCGGTTTCCTGCGCGACCGCGAGCTGCTTCTCGAGCTGGGGAATGCGCCCGTACTGGATCTCCGAGACCTTGGCAAAATCCTGCTGGCGCATCGCCGCATCCATTTCCTGGCGCGCCTGCTCGATGGACTCCTTGATCTTGGTGGTGCCGGTCACGGCCGCCTTTTCCGCCTTCCAGATCTCCTCGAGATCGGAAAACTCTCGCTCGAGCACTTCGATCTCGCTCTCGAGATCGGCCAGGCGCTGCTTCGACTCGGCGTCCTTTTCCTTCTTCAGCGCCTCGCGCTGGATCTTCAGCTGGATCAGCCGGCGCTCCTTGCGGTCGAGCTCCTCGGGCTTGGAATCGATTTCCATGCGGATGCGCGACGCCGCCTCGTCCATCAGGTCGATGGCCTTGTCCGGCAACTGGCGATCCGGGATGTAGCGATGCGACAGCGTCGCCGCGGCAACGATCGCCGGGTCGGTGATCTCGACGCCGTGGTGCACGGCATAGCGTTCCTTGAGGCCGCGCAGGATCGCGATCGTGTCCTCGACGCTGGGCTCGCCGACATAGACCTTCTGGAACCGCCGCTCGAGCGCCGCATCCTTCTCGATGTACTTGCGGTATTCGTCGAGCGTCGTTGCGCCGACGCAGTGCAGTTCGCCGCGCGCGAGAGCCGGCTTGAGCATGTTGCCGGCATCCATCGAGCCTTCGCCCTTGCCGGCGCCGACCATCGTGTGCAATTCGTCGATGAACAGGATCACCTGCCCTTCCTGCTTGGAAAGGTCGCTGAGCACGCCCTTCAGGCGTTCCTCGAATTCGCCGCGGAACTTCGCGCCGGCGATCAATGAGCCCATGTCGAGCGAGAGCACGCGCTTGTTGCGCAGGCCCTCGGGCACCTCGTCATGGATGATGCGCTGGGCCAGTCCTTCGACGATGGCGGTCTTGCCGACGCCGGGCTCACCGATCAGCACGGGGTTGTTCTTGGTGCGCCGTTGCAGCACCTGGATCACGCGGCGGATCTCCTCGTCGCGGCCGATGACCGGGTCGAGCTTGCCCGAGCCGGCACGAGCGGTCAGGTCGATGCAGTACTTCTCGAGCGCCTGGCGATTCTCCTCGGCATTCGCATCGTCGACCTTCTCGCCGCCGCGCATGCGCTCGATGGCAGTCTCCAGAGCAGCCGCATTGGCGCCGGTGGCCTTCAGCGCGGCACCCACCTCGCCCTTGTCGTCGAGCGCGGCCAGCACGAACAGTTCGCTCGCGATGAACTGGTCACCGCGCTTCTGGGCGAGCTTGTCGGTCAGGTTGAGCAGGCGGTTGAGATCGTTGCCGACGCTGATGTTGCCTTCCTGCCCGGCGATCTTCGGCAGCCGGTCGAGGACCTGGCCGAGCCGCGTGCGCAGCGCGGCCACGTTGACTCCGGCCTGGGCCAGCATCGGCTGGGTGGAGCCGCCCTGCTGGTCGAGCAGTGCGACCAGCACATGCACCGGCTCGAGCATGTTGTGGTCGCGCCCGAGCGCGAGGCTCTGGGCGTCGGCCAGGGCTTGCTGGAAGCGCGAAGTAAGTTTGTCCATGCGCATGATGGGGAACCTTCAGGTCGATTGGCGGCCAACCCGCCGATGCGCATCAGATGGTGCCCGATGGCGCCGGAATCAAGCGCGGCTCCATGCATCGGCCTGAATGTGGCGCGCATCTGCCCGAGCCTCCCGGCTCCGTGGCGCCCACCTCGCCATGAGGGGCATCGGAGACTTCCGGGCGCCTTGTCGCGCTGCGCCGTCAACCGACCTGCGCGGCGGCCCGGGCGGCCAGCGTGGCCGCCGGTGAGAGCGTGATGCGGAAACATGCGCCACCGCCGGCAACCGGAACGTATTCCAGCGTGGCCTGGCTCGACTCGCACATCTGGCGCGCCAGGTACAGGCCCAGGCCGGTGCCATATTCGCTGGTCGTATAGAACGGGTCGAAGATCTGCGCCGCCACCTTGGACGGGATCCCGGGACCGCGATCGACGACTTCGAGCAAGGGCGGGCCCTTGTCGGTGGCCATGCGCGCGACCACGACGACGCGCGCGACCGCGCCGGGCTCGCGCCCGTAGCGAATGGCGTTCTGCACGAGGTTCCAGACCACCTGTTGCAGGTGCTGCGGATCGACCATGGCCTCGATCTGGCGATTCTGCGTGATCGCACGCAGGTGATCCTGGCCGAGATCGTTGCTCTGCTTGTATTCCTCGACGAAGGACAGGGCCCAGGCGTTGAGGTCGATGCTTTCCGGCCGCGAGCGTTCGCGCCGCGACAGTTGCAGGATGTTCTCGATGACCTCGTTGGCGCGCGTGCAGTGGTTGTTGACGATCTCGACGAGGCGCCGGTCCTCCTCCTGCATGCTCTCCGATTCGGCCAGCAGTTGCGCCGAGTAGCGGATCGCCGCAAGCGGATTGCGGATCTCGTGGGCGATCGACGCCGACAGGCGACCCAGCGAAGCGAGGGTCATTTCCTCGGCCCTGCGTGAAAGCAGCGAGGTGTCGTCGAGGAAAATCAGGATATGCGTGTCATCGTTGGGCGACATGCGCGAAAAGCGCGGAATCACCTCCGGCACGTCGGTAGCCAGCGCGACCGGGTTCTGGTCGATGCGCCCGGAATGGCGCCAGTGGTAGAGGCGCCGCGACAACTCGGCGGCGACCTGGCCGAGATCGCGCTGGCTCGGTGACGGGTTGCCGATCAGGTGCCAGGCCGATTCGTTGATGCGCAGGATGTGGTTGGCGTCGTCGACCAGCAGCACGCCGGTCTTCATGCGCCGGATGATGAGGTCGTTGACCTGCTCGAGGTTGAGCAGGTCGACGCCACGCTGTTCGGCGAGCGCTTCGGTTTCGCGCATTTGCCGGCCGAGGTGGGCGCAAAGCGCGGCGACGGCGATATAGGCAACTCCGAACAGGGACGCTTCGAGGATGCTGCGGTCGGCGAGGTTCGCGCTGAGATACGAAAACATCGGCGGTGCGATCACGCCGAGGGCGGCGAGGCCGGCAAGGAGCATGGACTGGCGGGAAGGGAGCAGCAGGGCGCCAACGCCGGCAATGACCATCAGCATCATCGGGATCGAACTGTGCCCGCCGCTGATCGCGAGCAGGACCAGCGCAGCAGCCAGGATGTCGAGCGTCAACGCCAGCCCGATGCTGGCGGTCAGGCGGCGGCGCATGCGGTCGGTGGAAATCAGCAGGATGATCGCTATCGCACAGTAGGCAAGGGCGACGGCGCGGCCGAGTTCGGCATGGCTGATCTTGATCCAGTCCACCGCCAGCGGGCTGAACACGAGCCCGAGATAGACGATCGCTTCGAGGACCCGGTAGAGATTGAAGAAGTAAAGCTCGCGCCGGGTGATGTCACCCGCGGCATCTTCAGCCCGCCGCGCTTTTCGCTCTGCCAAGATCCGTCCTCCAGTGGGCCGAATGCATGGGCCCGCGGGGCGCAATGTTACAGCCTGAGCGGGCCATTGCACGCTACTTTCACCGAAAGTGACAGGTGGACCCCGGCAGCCCGGCGACTTGTCCCGGCAAATGGCGGGCGACCCGGACCCATCGATGCTGCACTGCGACCCCGGATCGGGTCGCCAGTCGGGGAGCCGAACCCGGGCGCGGCGCGCAGCCCGCAACCCCTGTTTTGCAATCGCAGCACGCTTTGCCCAAAATAGCCGCCCATTCTGCGGGTCGACCCGGTCTACCAGCGTCGATGCCCTCCCGTTCCGCCCAATGGCTTGCGGCCTTGCCCTGCAGGCAGTGCCGCGATCCGCGTCTTTCCCATGAAGGTGCCTGAATGAATTTCCACGAATACCAAGCCAAGGAATTGTTCGCCGAGTACGGCATACCGGTACCCCCCGGCAAAGTCGCGTCTTCGCCGGAGCACGCGGTCGATGCGGCCAAGGCGCTCGGTGGCACGCAGTGGATGGTCAAGGCGCAGATCCACGCCGGCGGCCGCGGCAAGTCCGGCGGGGTCAAGTTCTGCAAGTCCACCGACGAGGTCAAGGCGGCAGCGGCCGGCATGCTCGGGCGCGACATGGAAACCTACCAGTCCGGTGGCCGTGCGCTGCCGGTCAACCTGGTCCTGGTCACCGACGCCGCAGATATCGCCAAGGAGCTCTACCTGTCGATCCTCGTCGATCGCGACAGCAAGGCGGTCTCGTTCATCGCATCCGCCCAGGGTGGCGTCGACATCGAGCAGGTCGCCCGCGAGACGCCCGAGGACATCCACACCATCGAAGTCAACTTCGTCGAGGGCCTGCAGCCCTACCAGTGCCGCAAGCTCGCCTTCGACATGGGCCTTGACGGCAAGCAGGCCAGCCAGCTGACCAAGATCATGCTCGGCCTGTACAAGCTGTTCAACGAGAAGGACCTGGCCCTGGTCGAACTGAACCCGCTCGCGATCCTCGATTCCGGCGTGCTCATGGCGCTCGATGGCAAGGTCAATTCGGACGACAACGCCGAGTTCCGCCATCCGAAGCTCGCCGCCATGCGCGACCTGACCCAGGAAGACGCCGCCGAGGCGGCCGCGGTCCAGCACAACCTCAACTACGTGACCATGGACGGCAACATCGGCTGCATGGTCAACGGCGCCGGCCTGGCCATGGCGACCATGGACGTGATCAAGCTCGCCGGCGGCGAACCGGCCAACTTCCTCGATGTCGGCGGCGGCGCAACCAAGGAACGCGTGACCGAGGCCTTCAAGCTGATCCTGCGCTCGGACAAGGTGCAGGCCATCCTCGTCAACATCTTCGGCGGCATCGTGCGCTGCGACCTGATCGCCGAAGGCATCATCGCGGCGGTCAAGGAAGTCGGCCTCAAGATCCCGGTGATCGTGCGCCTGCAGGGCACCAACGTCGACAAGGGTCGTGAACTGCTGGCCAACTCCGGCCTGGCGATCACGCCGGCGGACGACCTCAACGACGCCGCCCAGAAGGCGGTCGCGTCGGTCAAGGCCGCCTGAAAACCCAAAAAATACCTGTACATCAACACCTGCAGGAGCCCGTTCACGGGCGATGCTTTTGCCCTGATATTGAACGACAGGCCTCGCCCCTGAAGGGGCTCCTACAAGAGCATGCAGGCGCATGAAATTTTCGAGGATCGATCCATGAGCGTTTTGGTCAACAAGAACACCAAGGTGATCACCCAGGGCTTTACCGGCCAGCAGGGTACCTTCCATTCCGAGCAGGCTGTCGAATACGGAACGAAGCTGGTCGGTGGCGTGACCCCGGGCAAGGGCGGCAGCGAACACATCGGCCTGCCGGTCTTCAACACCGTGCACGACGCCGTGCAGGAAACCGGCGCCGACGCCTCGATGATCTTCGTGCCGCCGCCGTTCGCGGCCGATGCCATCCTCGAAGCCGCGGATGCCGGCATCAAGGTGATCGTGACGATCACCGAAGGCATTCCGGTGCTCGACATGCTGCGCGTCAAGAACGTGCTGCGCCAGTACCCCGATACCGTGCTGATCGGGCCGAATTGCCCGGGCATCATCACCCCGGGCGAATGCAAGATCGGCATCATGCCGGGCCACATCCACAAGCCCGGCAAGGTCGGCATCGTCTCGCGCTCGGGCACGCTGACCTATGAAGCCGTGTTCCAGACCACCAACGTCGGCCTCGGCCAGTCGACCTGCATCGGCATTGGCGGCGATCCGATCAATGGGCTGAATTTCATCGACTGCCTCAAGCTGTTCCAGGAAGATCCGCAGACCGAAGGCATCATCATGGTCGGCGAGATTGGCGGCAGCGCCGAGGAGGAAGCGGCCGAGTTCATCCAGGAATTCGTCACCAAGCCGGTCGTCGCCTTCATCGCCGGCGCCAGCGCGCCCGCGGGCAAGCGCATGGGCCATGCCGGCGCGATCATCTCGGGCGGCAAGGGCACCGCCGCGGCCAAGTTCGCCGCGCTCGAGAAAGCCGGCGTGACCACGGTGAAGTCACCTGCCGACCTCGGCACCACGCTGGCGAAGAAGATGAAGTAACCGGGCCAACGTCCGGGCACCGACAAGGCCGCCGGAGCGATCTGGCGGCCTTGTCGTTTGAGCGCCCTGAACGGTGCCCGAAACCGCGGCCCGTCCGGCAACGCGGCAGGGATCGATTGGGATAGTCTCTGTCCGCAATGGACCGTTCCAGCCGGTCATTCCCGCAATCCCAGCCTGGGTGTCGATGGCCGTGAGCGAAAGCGATCCAACTGGCGACCCGATCGAGCAGCGCACCGACCTGCCGCGCATCCCGGGCTATCGCATCGTGCGTCGGCTCGGTCTGGGCGGCATGGCCACGGTCTATCTCGCCGTGCAGGAATCGCTGGATCGCGAAGTCGCCATCAAGGTCATGCGGCCCGCGCGCCAGCTCGACGCGGAACAGAGCCTGCGCTTCGAACACGAGGCGCGCATCATCGCCAAGCTCGAACATCCCGGCATCGTCGTCATCCACGAAGTCGGCCGCACGCTGGAGGGCGATCTCTACTACGTGATGCCCTACCTGGCCAAGGGCGACCTCAGCATGCGCGATTTTCGCGATGACGAGAACGGCCTGATCGCCCTGCTGCGCGCCCTGCTCGACGCCCTCGGCTATGCGCATGCGCGTGGCATCGTGCATCGCGACGTGAAGCCCGAGAACGTCCTGTTCGACAATGCCGATCGCCCCCAGCTCGCCGATTTCGGCATCGCCCTTGCGCCCAATGACGGCAGCTCGCGGATCACCGGCGATGGCCTGGCCATCGGCACCAGCGCACAGATGAGTCCCGAGCAGGCGCGCGCCGATCCGGTCGATGGCCGGTCCGACCTGTACAGCCTCGGCGTGCTCGCCTACGAGTTGCTGACCGGCAAGCTTCCGTTCCAGGCGGACGATCCGCTGGCGCTGGCGCTGAGGCATGCGCAGGATCCGGTACCCCGGCTGCCCGCCGAGAAGGCGCACTGGCAGGCCTTCATCAATCACGCCATGGCCAAACGGCCGGAGCAGAGGTTCCGCAACGCGCAGGCCATGCAGCGCGCCCTGGAGCCGTTGCAGCGTCACGTTCGGCGCGCCGCCGGGCTGTCCGGCCGGTTGCGCCGCGCGCTGAGCCATGGACCGGCCGTGCTGGTGGCCGTGGGCGCGCTGTTCGCCGTCTCGCTGATGACGCTGCTGCTGGCCGTGGTGCGGCCACCCGCCGAGAGTTCGCCCGGCGCCACGCTGGCGGCGGCAACGGCACCGGCCGACCCGACGGACGATGCCCAGGCACTCGAGCGCGCCCTCGCCGATGCCAACGAACGATTCGAATCGGGTGCCCTGCTCGAGCCTGCCGGCGCCAATGCGGCCGAAGGCTACCTTGATGTGCTGCGACTGGATGCGCGCAGCGATGCAGCAAGGGCCGGGCTTGCGCGGGTGCTTTCGGCATCCATGGATGCGCTTGTCGGCCTCGTCCGCGATGGCTCATACGAGGAGTCGCGCAAGCGCTACCAGCAGGTTGATCGCGTGGCCGACCTTGCGCAATTGCGTGCCGATCCGGCCTTCGCGGAACTGCGCGGCCGCACCCAAACGGCCTTGTTCGAGCGCATCGGGACCGACATCGACGCCGGTGAGCGCGAGCGCGCGCTCGGCGGCATCGCCCTGGCGCGGGATCTCGGCTTCGATCCGGCCAGGTCCGATTCCTTGGACGCGAAGGCCGCAGCCATTCCGCGCATCGGCGTCGCCACGCGCGATCCCGGCGGACCGGAGCTGCTCTTCGTGCCGGCGCGATATGCCGGATCGACGATTGCCGGCAGCCTGATGATGATGCGCAACGAAGTCACTCGCGACGAATATGCGGCGTTCGCCAATGCCACCGGACGCGCCGCGGCGCGTTGCCGCAACACCCTTTCGCCGCTGCGCATCTTCGACCGGCGCGACTGGAAGGATCCGGGCTTCCGCCAGTCGGGCAAGGATCCGGTCGTCTGCGTGAGTCTTGCGGATGCGCGCGCCTATGCCCGCTGGCTGGGCAAGCGCACCGGTCGCAGCTACCGCCTGCCGGGCAATGCCGAGTGGCTGCATGCGCTGCGCGCGGGCGCGGGCAAGGGTTCGGCGTGCGCGCTCGGCAACGTGCGCGACGACAGTGCAAAGGGCATCAACCTGCATCATGCCTGCAACGACGGCCACGCCGCGACCGCGCCGGCCGGTCGCTACCGGCCGAACGCCCTGGGATTGCATGATCTGCTCGGCAATGTCTCCGAATGGTCCGCCGAATGCGGCAGCGCAAGCAATCCGGTCGTGCGCGGTTTCGAAAGCGACAACTGCCCGCGCCATGCCGTGCTCGGACTTTCCTGGCAGGACGGCCCCGATGTCGATGCCCGCGCGATCCGCATGCTTCCCGCCGACCGCGGTTATGACAGCGTCGGCTTCCGCCTCGTCCGCGAACTCTGAGCGCAAGGCCACGTGGCATAATCGCCGGCAAGCCTGCCGCACATCCGGCGGCCCCGATCCTCAAGCGTGATTCCCGTTCCGAATGCCCGCCCGCTCCCCTAACTGCTGCCGATGAAGTCCCCATGCCGACACTGCGCGTCGCCCTGGCCCAGTTCGATTTCCCGGTAGGCGCGGTCGCCCGCAACGAGGCCCGCATCGAAGCGCTGGTCGCAGAGGCGCGCGATCGCCATGCTGCCGACCTGATCGTCTTCCCCGAGCTGGCCCTGAGCGGCTATCCGCCCGAAGACCTCCTGCTGAGGCCGAGTTTCCTGGCCGAATGCGAGGCCGCCCTCGCCCGACTGGCTTCCGGCGTGACGGGCATCGTCGCCATGGTCGGCTGGCCGCAGTCGGCCGGATCGATCGTCTACAACGCCGTCAGCGTATTGCGCGATGGCGCCATCCAGGCCACCTACCGCAAGCGCGAACTGCCCAACTACGCCGTCTTCGACGAACGCCGCTATTTCGAGGTCGATCCGGATGGCGGCTCCTGCGTGGTCGAGATCAAGGGCGTGAAGGTCGGCATCGTGATCTGCGAGGACCTGTGGTTCGCCGAGCCGCTCGCCGACACGGTGAAGCACGGCGCCGAACTGGTGGTCGTGCCGAATGCCTCGCCATTCGATCACGGCAAGCTGGCGCGCCGAGATGAACTGCTCGAGACGCGCGTCGCCGAATCCGGCGTCGCCCTGGCCTATCTCAATGTGGTCGGCGGCCAGGACTCCGTTGTCTACGATGGTGCCTCGGTGCTCGCCGACGGCGATGGAACGATCCATGCAGCGGCGCGCGCCTTCGAGGATCACCTGCTGTTCGCGGATTTCGATTCCACTTCGCGCCGTTTCTCGCCGGTGGACTGGCCGGCCGAGACCGATGAAAGCCGCGAGAGCCTGGCCTGGCGCGCCATCGTCCGCGCAACCGGCGACTATTGCTCGAAGAACCGTTTTTCGAAGGTCTGGGTCGGCCTGTCCGGCGGCATCGATTCGGCCCTCGTGCTGGCCGTGGCGGTCGATGCGCTCGGCGCGGAGAACGTGACCGCGGTGCGCCTTCCCTCGCGCTACACCTCGGGGCAGAGCAACGACCTGGCCGACGAGCAGGCCGCCATGCTCGGCGTGCGCCTGCAGACGGTGCCGATCGCGGCGCCGTTCCACGGCTTCCTCGAGGCGCTGGCACCGCTGTTCGATGGGCATGCCGCCGACACCGCCGAGGAAAACCTGCAGTCGCGCTGCCGCGGCGTGATCCTGATGGCGCTGTCCAACAAGTTCGGCGGCCTGTTGCTGACGACCGGCAACAAGAGCGAATACGCCGTGGGTTATGCCACCATCTATGGCGACATGTGCGGCGGCTATGCGCCGATCAAGGACCTCTACAAGACTGAAGTCTTCGAGCTGGCGCGCTGGCGCAACGAGCGGGAAGCGACAAAAGGCGGCGCGCGGCGCTGGATGGTTCCGCAGGCGGTCATCGACCGCCCGCCATCGGCCGAACTGCGCGAGAACCAGGTCGACCAGGATTCGCTGCCGCCCTACGACGTGCTCGATGCCATCCTCCACCGCTATGTCGACGAGGAACAGTCACGCGAGGACATCATCGCCGCCGGCTTCGACCCGGCCACGGTCGGCCACGTCGTCCACCTGGTCCGCATCAGCGAATGGAAGCGCCAGCAGGCGGCGCCGGGGCCCAAGGTGTCGCGCCGCGCGTTCGGTCGCGAGCGGCGCTATCCGATCACGTCGGGCTGGGACTAGTCGTTCTTCACGACCGGCTTGGTGCCGCGATTCGACAGCGGAATGAGCTTCCACCAGTTCGAGCGCCACGCCGGCCAGTTGCCGGCCAGCGCGGGATGGTCGGGATAGTTGAGCTTGAGCACGCGCTCGGCGTCAGCGGAAAGCTTGTCCTGGCCGAGTTCGTGGTAGGCCTTGACGAGGATCGCCAGCGCGTCGCCAACCTGCCTGGACTGGTCATAGGTCTCGATGATCGCCTTGGCGCGATTGGAGGCGCCGACATAGGCACCCTGGCGCAGGTAGAACAGCGCCACGTTGAGTTCGGACTGGGCCATGCCGTCACGCAGGAAGATCATGCGCTGCTTGGCGTCCGCTGCGTAGGCGCTGTTCGGATGGCGCTTGATCAGGGCCGCGAAGTCGTCGAACGACTGGCGCACGAAAGCCTGGTCGCGCTGGGTCATGTCGAGGCCGGCGTAGCGTTCGAGCAGGCCTTCCTCGCGATCGAAGTTGATCAGGCCGCGCAGGTAGAACGCATAGTCGATGTGCTTGTGCGCGGGATAGGTCTTGATGAACCGGTTGATCGTCGAATAGGCGTCATCGGGCTTGTTCATCTTGTACTGCGCATAGGCCTGGTCGAGCTGCGCCTGTTCGGTATACGGACCGAACGGGAAACGGGCGACCAGGCGCGTGAACGCCTTGACCGCGCGATCGTAATTGCCGCTTTCTACGTCGGACTTGCCCTTCTCGTAGAGTTGCTCGACGCCGAGCGTTTCGAGCGGGTCGGCCTTTTTCTTGCCGAACAGGGAGCAGCCCCCGACCAGGGAGACGGCGAGGAGGACGAGGACAACGCGGGAAACAACCCGGAACTGACGGGAAACTCGCATGCGGAGGGGGGCTCTGCGATGATGGTGGGTGGCGATCATAACCCGATTGCCATTGGCGCCGGAAACCCGCGTCATCCCGAATAGCACCTCCGATCGACGTCCATGAGCACAACCCAACCCACGCTGAACGCCAGCATTCCCGTCGAATCCGCCGGCCGTCGCTTCGATGCGGCCCTGGCCGACCTGTTTCCCGACTATTCGCGATCGCGCCTGAGCGCCTGGATCAAGTCCGGCGACGTGCTGCTCGATGGCGAACAGGTCATCCCGCGGCATATCGTCCATGGCGGCGAGAATGTCGAAGTCAACGTGCGCATGCAGCGCGAGGTCAGCGCCAGCGCGGAAAACATCAGCCTCGACATCCGCTACGAGGATGCCGACCTGATCGTCGTCAACAAGCCGCCCGGCCTGATCGTGCACCCCGGCGCCGGCAATCCGGACGGGACCCTGCAGAACGCCCTGCTCCACCACGACCCCGAACTGGTCGGCATTCCGCGCGCCGGCCTCGTGCATCGGCTCGACCAGAACACTTCCGGACTGATGGGGGTGGCGCGCACCCCGCGTGCGCACACCAGCCTGGTCGAGCAATTGAGCGCGCGCAGCGTGCACCGCCAGTACGAGGCCCTCGTCTACGGCGCGATGGTCTCCGGTGGCAAGGTCGACAAGCCGATCGGCCGCCATCCGGTCGACCGCTTGCGCCAGGCCGTGCGCGAGGACGGCCGTGAAGCGGTCACCCACTACCGCGTGCGCGAGAAGTTCCGCGCCATGACCCTGGTCGAATGCCGCCTGGAAACCGGTCGCACCCACCAGATCCGCGTGCACATGGCCCATGTTCGCCATCCGATCGTCGGTGACCTCGCCTACGGCAACCTGCGCCTGCCCAAGGCGGCCTCGCCCGAACTGATCGAGGCGCTGCGCGGGTTCCGCCGCCAGGCCCTGCACGCCGAGCGCCTCGAGTTCGCGCATCCGGCCAGCGGCGAAAGGCTGCATTTCGAGGCCCCGCGCCCGGCCGACATGGATGCCCTGATCGCGACCGTGCGCGCAGACTCGAAAAGCTGAGCGCAGGCTGGCCGTGAACGACTCCTGGCTGGTTCCCGATTGGCCGCGACCACCTGGCGTGCATGCACGGGTGACGACGCGCTGGCTGCCCGGCCGATCACGACCTCCCTTCGACACCTGCAATCTGGGCGATCGCTGCGGCGACGATAGCGCCAGCGTCGAAGCCAACCGGGCGGGACTGGTCGAATGGCTCGATCTGCCCGCTTCGCCACTCTGGTTGCGCCAGGTGCACGGCATCGCCGTGCATGACCCCGACCGGTCGCCGGACCCGGCCGGACTGCCGGTTGCCGATGCGGCGGTGACCCGCCGGGGTGGCCAGGTCCTTGGCGTGCTCACCGCGGACTGTCTGCCGGCCCTGTTCTGCGCGGCCGACGGCAGCGAGGTCGCTGTCGCCCATGCCGGCTGGCGCGGCCTCGCCGCCGGCGTGCTCGAAGCGACCCTCGCCGGCATGCGCGCCGCGCCAGGCGAAATCCTCGCCTGGCTCGGTCCGGCGATCGGGCCGGCCTCCTATGAAGTCGGCGAAGAAGTCCGCCAGGTCTTCCTCGACACCGATGACGGAGCCGGCGGGGCCTTCGCTGCAACGCGGCCCGGCCACTGGCGCTGCGACCTTTTCGCCCTGGCTCGCCGTCGACTCGCGGCCGCGGGCGTTCGCCGCATCGATGGCGGCGGATTCGACACATTCACCGACCCGCGCTTCTTTTCCTACCGGCGCGATGCGCGCTGCGGCCGCTTCGCCAGCCTGATCTGGCGCGAATGAGCGCGCACCGGCCAGGGTGGCGCCGGCGCCGCCCGGATCGCCCGAATGTGAACTCGCGCATGTCATTGATCCCGATGCCCGCGTAGGGTGGCAGTCCTCGCCGGTTTCTCAGGGGAAAGCGGATGAAACGGGTCCTGTGTGCGCTTCTGGCCACTACGCTGGCCGGCGGCGCGGTCGCCGCCGAGGTGACCATCAAGAACGATTCGCTGGTCAATTTCTCGACCGCGGTCATCCAGGCCGGCTTCGTCGCCGGCGAGAAAGGGGCCAGTTGGCTGACTTCGCCGTGCGCAGGCCAACTCGTTGCCGTGCAGGTGTTCTGGCTCTCGCAGAGCGGCGCAAGCGGGCAGACCCTCGGCGGCTCGATCGACATCTACCGCTCGGGCAGCTATCCGAATCCCGGGGCGCTGGCCACCCAGATCAACGGGCCATTGCTGAACGACGGCGTCCTCAACGAATACCGTTATCTCGACGACAACAGCACCGTGCCGCTCAGCGTCGCGGTCAGCGCCGGCGAGACCCTCGTCGTCGCCTACCGCTTCGACCAGGCGCCGCCCGGCAGCGGGCCGAGCCTGGTCGTCGATGCCGACGGCATCCAGACTGGTCGCAATGCCATCTACGCCAACCTCGGCGGCAGCAACTTCGCGTGGTTCTCGTCGCAAACCTTCGGGGTCTCCGGCGACTGGGTCCTGCGCGGCGTGGTCAACTGCCAGGCCGGTGGCACCAGCGCGGATGTCGCCGCATCGATCAGCACGACCCCCGCCCTGTATACGCCTGGCGCGGCAATCAGCCACACGCTCACGATCGCCAATGCCGGGCCGGATGCCGCGCCCAGCGTGGTCGTCGTCGATACTTTCCCCGGCGCCTACACCAACGTGACCTGGAGCTGCGCGGCCAGCGGCGGCGCGACCTGCACCTCCGGCGGCAGCGGCAACATTTCGCAGGTGGTGAGCCTGCCCCTGGCCGCGCAGGTGGTCTACACGGTCAACGCGACCGTCGCGCCGGGAACCACGGGCACCCTGTCCAATTCGGTGACGGCCGTGGTCAACTCGCCGACCAGCGACCCCAACACCGGCAACAATACGGCCACCGCGAATACGGCGCCCGTTTCCGACAGGATCTTCGCCGACGGCTTCGAATCGCCGCCCTGATCGATGCCGGGCGGGAGGGCCGTGCTGCCGCCCGGGCGGCCCGCGCCGGCACGCGGAGGCGGGCCGGGAACTCGCCGAGTGCGGCAATCGCTTGGTAGATGCGGCTTCCGGACCTGTATGCTTTGCCTTCCCGGGCGGCGCAGATTAATCTTGTGCGTCGCGAAGCACACGCATCGACGGATGGCATGAGCAAACAATTTGCACTGGTAATTGACGACGAGCGGGACATTCGCGAGCTGCTGACGCTGACTCTGGGCCGCATGGGCCTGGTCGTGGAAACAGCGGCGACGGTCAACGAAGCCAAGCAGCGCCTTGCCGAGACCCGCTACGCGCTGTGTTTCACCGACATGCGCCTGCCCGACGGCACCGGCCACGAAGTCATCGAGCTGATCGCCGCGCAGTATCCGGATACGCCAGTGGCGATGATCACCGCCTATGGCAATGTCGATGCCGCCGTCGTCGCACTGAAGGCCGGCGCCTTCGACTTCGTCTCCAAGCCGGTCGATATCAACGTCCTGCGCCGCCTCGTGCAGACCGCCTTGCGCCTGTCCGAGGAAAAGAAAGCCACGGTCGACGCCAGCAGCGCCAAGCTGATCGGCGAATCCGAGCCGATGAAGGAACTGCGCGCCACCATCGCCAAGGTCGCGCGCAGCCAGGCGCCGGTCTACGTGGCTGGCGAATCGGGCGTCGGCAAGGAACTGGCCTCGCGCCTGATCCACGAACTCGGACCACGTGCCTCGGCGGCATTCGTGCCGGTCAACTGCGGCGCGATTCCGTCGGAACTGATGGAGAGCGAATTCTTCGGCCACCGCAAGGGCAGCTTCACCGGCGCCCATGCTGACAAGGAAGGCCTGTTCCAGGCCGCCGACGGCGGCACCCTGTTCCTCGACGAAGTCGCCGAACTGCCCCTGCACATGCAGGTCAAGCTGTTGCGCGTCATCCAGGAGAAGGCCGTGCGTCCGATCGGCGCGCGCGCCGAGGTCGCCGTCGACGTGCGCATTCTTTCCGCCACGCACAAGAACCTCGCGCGCCTGGTCGATCTCGGTTCGTTCCGCCAGGATCTGTTCTACCGCATCAACGTCATCGAGCTGCGGGTTCCGCCGCTGCGCGAACGCCGCGACGACATCCCGTTGCTGGCCAGCCGCATACTCGATCGCCTCGCGCGTGAATCCGATCGCGCCCCGGCGCGGCTGACCGCCGATGCGCTCAAGGCCCTGATGGCCTATGAGTTCCCGGGCAACGTGCGCGAACTCGAGAACGTGCTCGAACGCGCCGTGGCGCTGTGCGAGGACGGCTCGATCAGCGCCGAGGACATGCGCCTGATCGCGCGCCCGCCAGCCAGCTCGGCAAGCGTCGCCGAAACAGGCGCGGGACCGGTCGGCACGCCGGCATTCCGCAACCAGGGCGCGCACGCCCCGCCGGCCGAGCCGGCCGGCATCATGCTGCCCGACTCCGCCTACAGCGGCGATCTTGCCGCCACGGTCGCGGAAACAGAGCGCGCCGTCATCACCAAGGCCCTCGAGGCCACGCGCTGGAACCGCACCGCCGCGGCCAAGCAGCTCGGCCTGACCCTGCGCCAGCTCCGCTACCGCCTCGAGAAGCTCGGCATCGAGTAGCGGCCGGCGCAAGCCGGTCGCGAGGTCCCCGGCGAGATCGCCGGCCCCGGGGGCGCGAAAAACCGGATTCTCCGGCCCTGGAGACGCGCACCCGCCTTCGCGGTTATCATGGGCGCCGTTACACGTGGTGGGAGAAGCAGAGCGGGAACGCGGGTTTGCCCCACGTGCCGTTACCTGCTGCCGAAGGCGCAACGCCCGTAATCGCTCAGGCCCCGATACCTCCGCGCGCGAACAACTCTGGAGAGACCGGCTGCCGAATTCGGCAGGTACCGGCGCCGAAGGGGCAAGAGGCCAGCCACGGCTGCGCTTCCAAACTCTCAGGCAAAAGGACAGAGGGGCGCCCAGCGTGCGGCTTCGCGCGCGACTTCCGGACGCCACCACCATGCCCCAGATTCCCTCGCCTTCCCTGCGCGAACTCGAAAACCATTCCGCCTTCGTCGAGCGTCATATCGGCCCCAACGACGCCGAGATCGCGCACATGCTCGGCATCATCGGCCACGACTCGCTCGACGCAATGACCGATGCCATCGTGCCGGGCAAGATCAAGTCGCCCGCGCCGCTGGACCTGCCCGAAGCCATCAGCGAGGTCGAGGCGCTGGCCAAGATCCGCAGGATCGCGGACCGCAACAGCGTCTTCCGCAGCTTCATCGGCCAGGGCTATTACGGCACGCATACGCCGAACGTCATCCTGCGCAACATCCTCGAGAACCCGGCCTGGTACACCGCCTACACGCCCTACCAGGCGGAAATCTCGCAGGGCCGCATGGAGGCGCTGATCAACTTCCAGACCATGGTCGCCGACCTGACCGGGATGGAAATCGCCAATGCCTCGCTGCTCGACGAAGCCACCGCGGCGGCCGAGGCGATGACCCTGGCCAAGCGCTCGGCGAAATCGAAGTCGAACGTGTTCTTCGTATCCAGCGCGGTGCATCCGCAGACCCTCGAGGTCGTGCGCACGCGCGCCGACGGCCTCGGCATCGAACTGCATGTCGGCGACGATGCCGACGCGGCCAGCGTCGACAGCTTCGGCATCCTGCTGCAGTACCCGAACACCTTCGGCCAGATCAACGACTACGCCGAGCTGGCCGACGCCGCGCACGCGCGCGGCGCGCTGGTCGCCGTCGCCACCGACCTGCTCGCGCTCACCCTGATCCGCGCGCCCGGTGCCTGGGGCGCCGACATCGTCGTCGGCAACAGCCAGCGCTTCGGCGTGCCGTTTGGTTTCGGCGGACCGCATGCGGCCTTCATGTCGTGCCGCGATGCCTTCAAGCGCTCGATGCCGGGCCGCCTGATCGGCGTGTCGATCGACGCCGAGGGCAAGCCGGCCTACCGGCTTACCCTGCAGACCCGCGAGCAGCACATCCGCCGCGAGAAGGCGACCTCGAACATCTGCACCGCGCAGGTCCTGCTCGCGGTGATGGCGAGCATGTACGCGGTCTACCACGGACCGGACGGACTGACCCGGATCGCGCGGCGCACGCACCGCATGGCGGCGCTGCTGGCTGGCGTCCTGCGCAAGGCCGGGGTCACGGTCGGCCCGGATTTCTTCGATACCCTGCATGTGGTCGGCGTCGATCCCGAACCGCTGCATGCGAAGGCGCGCGATGCCCGCATCAACCTGCGCGCGATCGACGCGCACAGCCTCGGCATCAGCGTCGACGAAACGACCACGCGCGCCGACCTGGTCGCCCTCGCCGGCCTTTTCGGCGCCGGCATCGACGACATCGATGCGCTCGATGCGTCGACCGCCGACGCCCTGCCCGCCAGCCTGCTGCGCCAGCTGCCGTTCCTGCAGCATCCGGTGTTCAACACGCACCACAGCGAGCACGAGCTGCTGCGCTACATGCGCAGCCTGGCCGACAAGGACCTGGCGATGGATCGCACGATGATCCCGCTCGGTTCGCCCACGATGAAGTTGAACGGCACCGCCGAAATGATCCCGGTCACCTGGCCGGAATTCGCCAACATCCACCCGCTCGCACCGGCCGGGCAGGCTACCGGCTACCACCAACTGATCGACGAACTCGAGGCCATGCTGGTCGAGATAACCGGCTACGACGCGGTCAGCCTGCAGCCGAATTCCGGCGCGCAGGGCGAATTCGCCGGCCTGCTCGCGATCCGCGCCTGGCACCGCTCGCGCGGCGAAGGCCATCGCGATGTCTGCCTGATCCCCGAATCCGCGCACGGCACCAACCCGGCCTCGGCGCAGATGTGCGGAATGACCGTGGTGGTGACCCGCTGCGACAAGGACGGCAATGTCGACGTCGACGACATCCGCGCCCAGGCGGAAAAACATTCCGACCGGCTGGCCGCGCTGATGATCACCTATCCGTCGACGCATGGCGTGTTCGAGGAAGACGTGGTCGCCATCTGCGAAGCCGTGCACAAGCATGGCGGCCAGGTCTACACCGACGGCGCCAACCTCAACGCGCTGGTCGGCGTGGCCAGGCCCGGCAAGTGGGGCTCGGATGTTTCACACCTGAACTTGCACAAGACCTTCTGCATCCCGCACGGCGGCGGCGGCCCCGGGGTCGGTCCGTGCGCGGTGAAGTCGCACCTCGCCCCGTTCCTGCCCTCCCTTCTCCCCACGGGAGAAAGTGCCCGAAGTGCCCGCCCCGGACTCGATCCGGGGGCGGATGAGGGTACGCCATCGCAGCGCGTCGGCATGGTCTCCGCAGCGAGCTTCGGATCAGCCTCGATCCTGCCGATCTCGTGGATGTACATCACCCTGATGGGCCGCTCCGGCCTGCGCAAGGCGACCCAGGTCGCCCTGCTCAATGCGAACTACATCGCCCGGCGCCTGGCGCCGCACTACGAGACCCTTTACACCGGGCGCAACGGCCTCGTCGCGCACGAATGCATCCTCGACCTGCGCCCGATCAAGGATGCCACCGGCATCGGCGCCGAGGACGTCGCCAAGCGCCTGATCGATTTCGGCTTCCACGCGCCGACCCTGAGCTTCCCGGTGGCCGGCACGCTGATGGTCGAGCCTACCGAAAGCGAGTCGTTGCACGAGCTGGATCGCTTCATCGACGCGATGATCCAGATCCGCGACGAGATCCGCGCCGTTGAAGAGGGCAAGCTCGACCGCGAGGACAATCCGCTGAAGAACGCCCCGCACACGGCCACGATGGTCGCCGCCGGCGAGTGGACGCACAGCTATACGCGCGAACTCGGCGTCTTCCCGCTGGCCGTGCTCCGCCAGCAGAAGTACTGGCCGCCGGTCGCCCGCGTCGACAACGTCTACGGCGACAAGAACATCATGTGCGCGTGCATCCCGATCGACGCCTACAAGGACGAAGTCGAAGCCTGAGCCGGCTGCGGCCGGATTGAAAAGGCCCCGCATCGCGGGGCCTTTTTCGTTGCAGCGCGGGCACGACGGCTCGGCGCGCCCGGGCGACGCTCAGCCCTGGTTCTTCTTCAGCCACGCGTCGATCTGTGGCAGGCGCTCCTTGCGGATGCCGATGCGGTATTCGATGTTGGCGATGGCCGTCTCGGTGACGCGACGCGAACTCGCGGCGACGTGCCGGTCGGCGTAGGTCTTGAGTTTTTTGACCATTGCCGGATCGAGCGACTCGCTGGCCAGGCGCGGGTAATAGCGGCTGCTCGATGTGGAATCGATCAGCGGCTCGACCTGGTCGCGATGGGCCAGGGCGAAATCGAAGGCGAGGTCCGGGTGATGCTCGCTCACGGCGCTGATCATCGCCGCGCTGACGGTTGCGCCGGGCTCGTCGGTCAGTGCCATCCCGAGCGCGCGGCGCGCCAGCCCTTCGTCAAGCGCTGCGGCCAGTTGCCGGTAGAGGCCGTCCCGGATCATCGAGCGCTTTTCGGATTTCGCATCCGCATGCAGCTGCGCCCAGGTGGCCGCGTCGGCATGGCTGGCGACGATGCCAAGCACGGTCTTGTACAGGGCGCCCGGCAGCAGTGCCGGCTCGGCATTGCGCGCGGCAAAGCGGCGGCGCGCCTCCTTGATGACATCGGCGTCGCCGAGATCACCGAGCACCTCGATCAGCCGCGTGCGCAGGATCGCAACCGTCTCGTCCTCGCCAGCGCCCGCTTCCCAGCCAAGCTGTTGCAGCTTCGGGGCAAGCATGGTGGTGGCGAACGCACGGAAGCGCTGCTGGCGCGCACGGTCGCCCACGTAGTAGCCATCGATTTCCTGCAGCGTGCCGGCGATGCGTTCCCAGACCTTGCCGTCGGCAGCGGGCGGCGTCGCCTTGACCAGGTCGAGGATGTCCGGGGCCGGCTGCAGGCCGGTCATGCCGAGCGCCATCGCGTCGCCCATCAGGCCGAGCTGGTCGATCGGCGCGAGATCGGCGAAGCGGTCGCGCAACGCGGCGAACTGCGCCTGCGGATAGCGCGTCCGGTAGTAGCCGCTCTGGCCGGCGTTGAGCAGGATCGGCCCGCAGCCGGCAAGCTGCAGGCTGCCCTTGCCGCCTTCGATCATGCCGCGCGCCGGCTCGCCGCCGAGGATGCGGGCGATGACCGGGACCCGCCAGCGCAAGGGCTTCTTTTCCGCACGGTCCTTGCTGAATTCGCCCTGGACCAGGCGAACCGTGCTTTGGCCGTCCTTGCAGGTCACCGAGTCGATGCCGAGCATCGGCACGCCAGGCTGCAGCGTGAAATCATGCGCGATCGCGAGGATCGGCTTGCCTGCGGCGGCTTCGACTTCGCGCCAGAGGTCGTCCGAACGCGTGTTCGCATAGGCGTGCGCCTTCATGTAGCGACGCACGCCGTCGCGCCAGGCATCGGCACCGACATAGCCCTCGAGCATCGCGATCACGGCCGCGCCCTTCGAGTAGGTGATCGAATCGAAGGCCTGGCTGGCCTGCTCGACCGTGTCGATGCGCTGCACGACCGGATGCGTGCTGGCCACGGCATCCATCGACATGGCGTATTCACGTGAATCGAGTGCGCGCAACTGGGGTTTCCAGTCCGGATGCAGAATCGCCGTGGTGCGCGCGGCCATCCAGGTCGCGAAGCCCTCGTTGAGCCAGAGATCGTCCCACCACTGCATGGTGACGAGGTCGCCGAACCACTGGTGCGCGATTTCGTGCGCCGCCGTGCCGAAGATCCTTTGCCGGTCGGACTCGGTCGAGATCGCCGGGTCGAGCAGCAGTCCGCGCTCGAAGGTGAAGATCGCGCCCCAGTTCTCCATCGCGCCGAAGAACTGGCTACCCCCGGGCGATGCGATGTTGTCGAGTTTCGGCAGCGGGTACGGCACGCCGAAATAGTCGTTGTATTCGCGCAGGACCGCCTGCGAGGATCGCAGGGCGAACTGCGCCTGCGCGGTCAGCCCCTCCTGCGTGACCACGCCGAATTCGACGCCATCGGAGGTGGCCGTGGCGCGGTCGAAATCGCCGAGGCCGAAGAACAGCAGGTAGGTCGACATCTTCGGCGACGTCGCGAAAGTCACCAGCGTCCTGCCCTCGCCGAGATCCTGCCGTGCCTGGACCGGCATGTTGCTGATCGCCATCTGCGCAGCCGGCACGATCGCGGCGAGGTCGAAGGTCGCCTTGTAGTTCGGCTCGTCCCAGCACGGAATGAACTTGCGCGCGTCCGAATTCTCGAACTGCGTGTACAGCGCGCGCCTGCCGCCATCGGCGGTGACGTAGTCGATCGCGAACAGGCCGTTGGCCTGGGTGCCGATGGTGCCGGTGTAGGCCATCGTCAACCGGTAGCTGCCGGCAGCGAGCTTGTCGCGGAAGGTGAAGGTCGCGGTCTGCGCGGATTCATCGACGCTGACCGTCGGGTCGACATAGGCGCGCTTGCCCTGCGTGGAATGCAGGCTGGCCGAGGAGAACTTCAGGTCGACCGCATTGAGCGTGATGCTGGCGGTCGGCTCCAGCACGTCGAGCGTGATCGAAACCCTGCCGTCGAAACCCAGCGACTGCGCATGCGGCTCGACCTCGATCTCGTAGTGCACGGGCCGCACGGTGCGCGGCAACTGGGTGGTGACCGCCGCCGCGGCGGCAGGCTCCGCGGCGCGCAGGGGCGGGACGGTTGCGCAAACGGACAGGATGACGGCGACGACAAGGGCAAGGCGCATGGAGTTACCAGATGGAGAATGGAGAGAGGCGATGGGGCATGGTGCCGGGTCACGGAACGCGCCACGTCGAACCAGGGAATCGGAGCGCTCCCCGCGCCGCGCATCCCGGCTGCCGATGGTGTCCGCGCGCGAAGCATGCGGCCAGCGCCATAAGTCACGCTTGGCCGCACAGAAGAGCCGGCGCTTCAGCGCGTGTAGAAGCCGGTCAGGGACTGATCCGGCAAGTCTTCGCGCTCGACGCTCTGCACGCGGGCACCAAGCGGCCCGCGCTGCAGCCAGGCCTCGAGTTCGGCCAGCGAGTCCGGACTGCCTGCGGCAAGTACTTCGACGCGCCCGTCACGCAGGTTGCGGGCGTGGCCGCTGATGCCCAGGCGCGCCGCCTGCGCACGCGTGCCGGCACGGAAGGAAACCCCCTGCACGTGCCCGCAAACATGGAAGCGCGCGCAAGCCATCGCCGCTCAGGGTTTCTTCGCCGACTTCGCCGTGGCAATGGCCTGTTCGAGATCGGCTTCCTTGATCGGACCGAGGAAGTGCCGGGCCACCGTTCCATCGGGCGCGACCAGGTAGGTGGTCGGCAGGCCGCGCGGCGTGTCGAAATCGGCGGGCGGCTCGTTCACGTCGACCTGGGCGACCGGATAGGCGACCGGGTGCTCCTTGAGGAAATCGAGGATCTCCTGCCTGTCGGTGTCCTCGTAGGCCAGGCCAATTCCGCTGACATCCCTGCGTGACTCGATGAAGGCGGAGAGCGCCGGCATCTCGGCGATGCACGGGGCGCACCAGGTGGCCCAGAAGTTGACGATCACCCATTTCCCGCGTTCGCTCGCCAGGTCGAAGGTCTTGCCATCGAGGGTTTCGACCTTGAGCGCAGGCTGTTTCGGCGATTCCGCGCCGGCTGCCGCCGGGAGGATCGCGACGAGAACGCCGAGGAGCAAGACTGGAAACTGTTTCATCAGGTTTTCCCGGGTTGTGCCATGGAGGCGCCGGTGACCGCCGGCGCAGGAAGCGGGAGGATCGAGGCGAGCGGCACCTCGAGGCGCTTGCGCAGTTCCCTGGCCAGGTCGTGCAACGGACTCTGTTCGTATTCGGCCAGTGATACGCCGGGCAGCGGCTGGCTGCCGACCGGCAAACGGTAGTCGCCCTCCCGGTAAAGGTCCAGCAGGGTGACACCCTGCAGATCGCGCGAGAGGATCCACTCACCGGTTTCGGTGCGCCGGATCACCGCGATTTCACAGAGGTCCCCGAGGTAGCGTTGCAGCAGGTCGTCGGTCAGGTAAGGCTCGTCCTCGAGCAGTTCCGCGCTGTGCAGGCCGCGGCCGTCGCGATGCGCAGCGGCGAGCCGGCCGATCACGCGCAACAGGCCAGCCAGTTCCTGGTCTTCCGAAATGCGGTCGGCGGCGTGGCGGTAATCGAACGAGCTGAGCGAAGCGGTGATCGATGCGCCGAGCAGCACGATGATCCACGACAGGTACATCCAGAGGAAGAAGATCGGCACGATCGACAGCGCGCCGTAAACCTGCTGGTAGGTGGCGAATGCGCCGGCATACCAGGCGAAGGCATGCTTGGCCGATTCGAACAGGACCGCCGCGATCAGGGCGCCGATGGCGGCGTCGCGGAGGCGCAGGCTGCGGTTCGGAATCACCATGTAGCCGGTGATCAGGGCGATCCAGACGATCAGGAAGGGCAGTGCCGAAAGCACCCGCGCCTTGATCGAATACTGCGTGGCGGCGGCATCGATGAATGGCAGCGCGACGAGATACGAACTGATGGCCACCGCGGCCACCAGCAGCATCGGGCCGAGGCTCAACGCCGTCCAGTAGATGACGAAGCGCGATGCCGGGCCGCGGTTGGTCTTGACCCGCCAGATGCGGTTGAAGGCATCCTCGATGCTCATCATCAGCGAGATCGCGCTGAACACGAGGACGAGCACGCCGATCGTCGTGGCCTTGCTGGCGTTGGCCGCGAATTCGGTCAGGTAGTTCTGCACGACGTCGCCGGCGGCCGGCACGAAGTTGTTGAACACCCAAACGGTCAGCTTGACCCGCCATTCCTCGAACACCGGGAATGCGGCGAGGATGCCGAGCACGGCCGCAGTGAGCGGAACCAGGGCAAACAGGGTGGTGAAGGCCAGCGCGCCGGCCGTCTGCAGGCAGCGGTCCTCGAGAAAGCGATGCCAGGTGAACTCGAGAAACGCCAGGCTGCGCTCGCGCGAATGTCCGGACGTGGCAAACTTCGGGATGGCCATCTGCCGAGGTTAGCCTAATGGCACAGTCCGGCCAATCCGTGCCAGTCCGTTCCCGAGGAAACCGTCCAACCATGAGCGAAGTGCTGGTCCTTTACTACAGCCGCACCGGCAAGGTGGCGCAACTGGCACGCCTGGTCGCCCGCGGCATCGAGGAGGAGCCCGGCATGCAGGCGCGCCTGCGCTGCGTGCCGCCGGTAGCCCCGGTGACCGAAAGCGCGCAGCCGCCGGTGCCGGACGACGGCGCGCCGTATGTCAGCAAGGACGACCTTCGCGAATGCGTCGGACTGGTCATGGGCAGCCCGACCCGGTTCGGCAACATGGCCGCGCCGCTCAAGCATTTCATCGACACGCTCGGCGCCGAATGGGCCTCGGGCACCCTGGTCGGCAAACCGGCCGGCGTATTCACCTCGACCAGCACGATGCACGGCGGCCAGGAAAGCACGCTGCTGTCGATGATGCTGCCGCTGCTGCACCACGGCATGCTGATCGTCGGCATTCCGTTTACCGAAGCCGCCCTCAACCGCACGCGAACCGGTGGCACGCCGTATGGCGCGAGCCACGTCGCCGGCACCAGCGACGAGAATCCGATCAGCGAGGACGAGCGCGCACTCGCGCGCAGCCTCGGGCGACGCGTCGCCCATGTGTGTTCACGCCTGGAGTCGAATCCATGATGGCGATGCGCGCGGGTTTCCTCGCCTGGGCCGCACTGGTCCTGCTGCAACCGGCCTGGCATGCGTGGCTGGCACCACCGGCGAACGGCCAGGTCGGCCTCGCCCTGGCGCTGACCCTGCCGCCGCTGCTGCTGCCACTGCTGGCCCTGCGGCGCGGCGCCAAGCGCGCCCTGCTCTGGGTCGGCATCATCAGCCTCGGCTATTTCATCCACGGCGTCGTCGCCGCGTGGTCGGTAGCGTCGGTACGCGTGCCGGCCCTGATCGAGATCGCGCTCTGCGTCGTCCTGATCGGCGCCCTCGCCGGCATCGTGCGCGACGCAAGGAAGCACAAGCCCGGCCAGCCCACGCCCTGACTGCGCCGTTCCGGTCGGCGATTCAGGCGACCGCGAGGCGCTCGGCGAGGAAATCGACCAGCGCGCGCACGCCGGGCAGCAGGCCGCGCCGCGTCGGATAGACGAAATGCACGGTGCCCTGCGGCATCGCCCAGTCGGGCAGCACCACTTCGAGTTCGCCGCTGGCGATCGCCGCCGCACAGGCGACGTCGGGCAAGGTCGCGATGCCCATGCCGCGCTTCGCGGCTTCGAGCAGCACGGCGAAATCGCCACTGACCAGGCGCGCCTGCATCTCGACTTGCAGCTTCGCGCCACTCGGCCCGACCAGGTCCAGGACCTGCGCGCCATCGTGGTCGTTCATCGACAGCAGCGGCAGCGCGGCCAGGTCCTCCGGCGTGCGCGGACGGCCCTGCGCGTCGAGGAACGCCGGCGACGCGACCAGCAGGACGCGCGACTGGCCGACGGTGCGCACGACCAGGGTCGCATCGGTATCGAGCTTGTTGCGCACGCGGATTGCGATATCGAAGCCTTCGCCGATCAGGTCGACGCGGCGGTTGCTGACCATCAGGCGCAGCTGCATCTTCGGGTGCGCGGCGAGGAACTCGGGCACCAGTCGGGCCATTACCGTGGGCGCCATCGATACCGGGCAGCTGACCTTGACCAGCCCGCACGGTTCGCTGCGCAGTTCCTCGACGGCCTCCTTCGCCGCCTGCGCCTGTTCGAGCATGGCCCGGCAGTGGACGAGGAAGCGCTCGCCAACCTCGGTGATCACGAAGCGGCGCGTGGTCCGCTGCAGCAGGCGCACGCCGAGGCGCTCCTCGAGCGCGGCCACGCGGTTGCTCAGGCGCGACTTCGGAATGCCGAGAGCCCGGCCGGCCGCCGAAAAACCGCCATGATCGACGACTTCGACAAAAAAGCGCAGGTCGTTGAGGTCACTCAATGGATCGTCTTGGGCTGGCATCATCGTTCTCCTCACTGAACGAAGCATCTCATTTTCGCCTACTTATCGCATCAGCGTACAGCCGTTATCGTTATTTTCACCGCTGGCAAAGCCAGCTCCCAGTGAATTGACGACCATGAACCTTCTGCACATCGATTCAAGCGCGCTCGGCACGCATTCGGTTTCGCGCGAACTCTCCGCCGCGATCGTGGCGGCCTTCCGGCGCAATCATCCCGGCCTCAAGGTCAGCTATCTCGATCTCGCCGCGCACCCGCTGCCGCACTGGACGCCGGTCGCCGATGCCAGCGATCCCGCGGCGGCCCGCGGCGGCGAGCTGCTCGATCAGTTCCTCGCGGCCGATATCGTGGTGGTCGGCGCGCCAATGTACAACTTCAGCATCCCGAGCCAGCTCAAGGCCTGGATCGATCGCATCGCCGTGGCCGGCAAGACCTTCCGCTACGGCGACAAGGGTCCCGAGGGCCTCGCCGGCGGCAAGCAGCTGGTCATCGCCTCCTCGCGCGGCGGCGTGTACAGCGAAGGCTCGCCGGGTGCGGCCATGGATTTCCAGGAAACCTACCTGCGCAGCGTCTTCGGCTTCCTCGGCGTCACCGACATCGAGGTGATCCGCGCCGAAGGCGTCAACATGAGCGCCGAACACAAGCAGCAGGCAGTGGAGGCGGCGCGCGCATCGATTGCCAAAGAGGTGCGGCGCGCTGCATGAGCGACTGCCGTTCGCGCCGGCGGAAGGCAGGCGGGCAGGGGCTATAATCCCATGCCATGAATCCGCTTCCCGCCGCCCCCGTGCTTGGCAACCAGTACCGCAGCGACCGCGTGTTGCAGACCTGGCTGTCGCAGGGGTTGCCCGGGGGCGTCAGGGAGGCGATCCATGCCGACCTCGACGCGCTCGGCGAGCACGCGGCGCAAGCCTGGGCCGAGGCGCGCTCGCGCACCGCCGCCAAGCCGGTCCTGACCCAGTGGAACGCCTGGGGCGAACGCATCGACCGCATCGAATCGACGCCGGTCTGGCAACGCGGCAATGAACTGGCCGCGCGTTTCGGACTGGTCGCAGCCGGCCACGAACCGGGCCACGGCGAATACGCGCGCTGCGACCAGTTCGCGCGCATCTACCTGCATCACGTCGCCAGCGAGTTCCACACCTGCCCGCTGGCGATGACCGATGGCGCGGCGACCGCACTCAAGGCCTCGGGCAATGCGGCGCTGATCGAGCGCGCCGTGCCGCGACTGACCAGCCGCGACGCCGCGCAGTTGTGGCTGTCCGGCCAATGGATGACCGAACTGCAGGGCGGTTCCGACGTCGGCAACAGCGAAACCGAGGCGCGTCGCGGCGACGATGGCCAATGGCGCCTGCACGGCCGCAAATGGTTCACCTCCGCCGTCATCGGCGAAATGGCCCTGACCCTGGCGCGCCCGCAAGGTGCCGGTCCCGGCGCCGATGCGCTGGCCATGTTCTACCTGGAAACGCGCGACGCCGCCGGTCACTGGAACGGCATCCGCGTCGACCGCCTCAAGGACAAGCTCGGCACGCACGAACTGCCGACCGCGGAAATCCATCTCGAGGGCACCATCGCGACACCGGTCGGCGCACTCGATCACGGCGTCCGCCTGATCACGCCGGTGCTCAACGTCACGCGCACCTGGAACGCGGTCTGCGCGCTGGCGACCATGCGCCGCTGCATCGCGCTGGCGACGGCCTATGCGCACCAGCGCGAAGCCTTCGGCCGGCGCCTGATCGAGCACCCGCTGCACGCCGCGACCCTGGCCGACATGCAGGCCGGATTCGAGGCGGCCTTCCAGCTCGTGTTCCATGTCGCCCACCTGCTCGGCCGCAGCGAATGCGGCGTCGCCAGCAAGCGCGAACTCGCCCTGCTGCGCATCCTCACGCCGATGGCGAAATTGTGGACCGGCAAGCTCGCCGTGCAGGTCGCATCGGAAACCTGCGAGGCCTTCGGCGGTGCCGGCTACATCGAAGACACCGGCATTCCGCAATTGCTGCGCGACGCGCAGGTCTTTCCGATCTGGGAAGGCACGACCAACGTGCTTGCGCTCGACGCACTGCGCGCGATTGCCAGCGTCGGCTTCGAGCCGGTGCTCGAATCGGCCGCCGCCCTGCTCGACGAAGCGCAGCTGCACGCGCCATCGAGCGCACTGGATGCGTCGCTGCGCGGCATCCGCGCGGCCCTGGCCCAGACCATCGAATGGCTGCCGCGCCAGGCGACCCATCCGCAGGCCATGCAGGCCGGCGCCCGCGGATTTGCCATTACCGTGGCCCGGGTATTCGCCGCCGCCCTGCTTTGCAGGAACGCCGCGCAGGCATCCGCGCGACCAGGCGACGCGCGAGCGGCGCAGGCGCTGGCCCGCTTCATCGCGCAGGGCCTTGGCGATCTGCGCAGCTTCGAACCGGGCCCGGCCGTCGACCTGCTCGACCCGCCGGCCAACTGAATCACGCCTCCCGAGGAACATCCATGCAGCACCTTTCCATCGTCACCACCGGCGGCACCATCGACAAGATCTATTTCGACGACAAGTCCGCCTACGAGATCGGCGATCCGCAGATCGGCAAGATCCTCGATGCGCTCGGCGTCGCCTTCACCTTCGACGTGCTGCCGGCACTGCGCAAGGACAGCCTGCACCTGGACGAATCCGACCGCGACCTGCTGCGTCGCCTGATCGAGGCGCAGCCGCACCGCCACGTGCTGGTCACCCACGGCACCGACACGATGGTCGAGACCGCCGCGGTGCTGCGCAACATCGAAGGCAAGGTCATCGTGCTGACCGGCGCGCTCAATCCGGCGCGCTTCCAGGGCTCGGACGCGGTGTTCAATGTCGGCTGTGCGGTCGGCGCCGTGCAGTGCCTGCCGGATGGCGTCTACATCGCCATGAACGGGCGCATCTGGAATCCGGCCCACGTGCGCAAGAACCGCGACGCCAATCGTTTCGAGCCGATCTCCTCCTGAGCCGCAGGCAACCGGCTGCGGCGGCGCCAGCCCGACGGGCAGCGCCGCCCGGCAAACCGGTCAGCGTTTGCGGATCAGGCTGACCGTCTTCGGCTTCAGCGCCCACAGGATCAGGAACAGCACCAGCAGCACGGGCGACGCCCAGTAGAGTGTCTTGATCCAGCCATGCGTTGAGTTGTAGGACCCGTTCAAGACCAGGTCCATGGCCAGGTTCGGCGCTTCGAGGATCTGCGCGAAACTGCCCTCCAGCCCCCGCGTCATCACCCGCGTTCCGAAATCCCCGAGGAACGACAGGAATCCGTCAAGCGGGACTCCCAGGCTCATGTAGAGCGATGCCAGCATGGCTTCGCTGTTCGCCGAGCGCTCGATGTGGGGCCCGACGTCCGGCAGCCCCGGCACCGCGCCCCACAATGCGAGGTCGATGGCGAACACCAGCAGGAACAGGACCAGCGCTATCGTGTGCAGGTGCTTTCGCATATCGGGGACCCCTGATTCCGGAGGCGCCCAGTATGCCGCAGAGTCTGCGGGCGTTGGCTGCGACCACCAGCGCCCTCGCCATCCTGCCAGCGCGCCGGCAAACCGGCCGGCATTCATCGGGCAGCGCGTTTGCGCGGCGTAAACTGTGCGCCAGTGCACGACTGAGCACCCGCCCTTCCGCCATGCTCGCTGCGCAAGTGTGCCCATGGCCGCACGTCCGCGGATTCATGGCCAGCCCTGGCACCAATGAAAATAATATCGTCGGGTATCTACCTCACTCATGACTGGACCCAACCCCAACCAGGGGCTCTCGGACACCACCGCACGCGAGGCGCTCCGTGAGCGCTGCCTGAGCCTGGTTCGACGCTGGCAGCCGCTGGCCCGATCGGGCTGGGACCATCGCGCCGCCCGCCTGCTTGGCGAGGAACTCGACCAGATCGCACTGACCAGCGAAAACCTCGGCCTGGCCGGGGTCAACAATTCGGCCCTCGAACTGGCCGCCTACCTGTGCTCGTTCATCGACGACAAGCTGGTGCCGAACGAAAACGCGCTGGAATGCCTGGCCGGCATGGTCAACACGTTGGGCAGCGCGCTCAGCGAGCTGTCCGGTTCGGCAACGGCCGACGTGCGCTCCCTGCACGGTGATGCCGCCCAGTCCGATGACCACCCGGAAACCGCGGCGGTCGTCGTCACCGAACCGGCGGCGGATCCTGGCATCGCCAGCCATGGCCCCACCCTGTTGCCGCGGGCCACCTGCCTGCTCGGCGAGACCGTGCGCGGCGCGCCGGGCCTCAGCGCAGCGCTGCGCGAGCGTGGCTACCAGGTCAACGAGTTCGACGACGTCGAAGGCCTGCTCGAATTCCTGCGCGTGGCACGGCCCGGCGCCCTGCTGCTCGATGCCCGCGCGCTGAGCCAGCTCGGCCGCATCCGCGCCTGCCTCGACGAAGGCAATGCGGCGGAACTGCATGCGCAGCCGATCCTGCTGGTGTTCTCGCGCAAGGGCGATCTCGGTGACCGCCTGCTCGCCATGCGCGCCGGCGCCGCCGGGCTGTTCAGCATGCCGCTCGATTCGCTGCGCGTGCTGGCCTGCCTCGATGACCTGCTCGTCCACGCCAACCAGACCCCGTGGCGCGTCCTGCTGGCCGAGGTGGATCCGGTCAGCGCCAGCGAGCGCGCACGCTGGCTGGCCGAGCGCGGCATGACCGTGCGCCTGGCCAGCAACGGGCAGGCCGCGCTGGCGGCCCTGCCGGATTTCCGCCCGGACGTGCTCGTGGTCGATCAGGAACTGTCCGACGTGCACGGCCTCGAACTCATCCAGCTGGTCCGCGACCAGCCCGACCAGGCCGCGCTGCCGAT